>Ga0181597_10003484_pt1 | contig 16337 bp, 16 predicted proteins | sample 041ome_5_FD_148647 | JGI IMG/M metagenome (GOLD analysis project Ga0181597, IMG submission 148647) | Coastal salt marsh microbial communities from the Groves Creek Marsh, Skidaway Island, Georgia - 041403US metaG (spades assembly) | ecosystem: Environmental > Aquatic > Marine > Intertidal zone... | reverse complement strand
GATTAATATTAGTTTAATTTCTTATGGGGCTATGAATATTTTTAGCAGTCTTGTTGTCACAATTATTTTAACCTTAATAATAAGTACACCATATGCACTGATAGGATTTTTTCATAAATCTATAAAGGTTAATGGTTTTTATAATTTAAATAAAATAGCACTTATTTTTTTATTAGCTGAATATATTAAATCAATTTTTCTAGGAGGCTTTCCTTGGCTATTGATTGGACATTCTCAAAACTCATCTATCTTTAATTACATATACCCAATCTTTGGTAGCTACTTTGTTACTTATTTATGTGTATTAACCAGTGCTTTTATTTATAAAACAATCATTAATAAGGATAGAAAATATATTTTTTTATCATCTATCTTTCTTACAGTCTATTTATTAAATCCTGCTAATATTAAATATCATGATGAATTTAATGAAAATAAAATTAGCTATTCAATTTATCAACCGAACATATACCCTAATCAATCATATAACCCTAAAGAGTATGAAAAGATATCACAGAAATATATAAATTATATTAGGAAGAAAGATTCGACAGATATCACAATTCTACCTGAAACAATAACTCCATATGTTCTTATGAGAAATAATGCTTTACTTAACGAAATAATTAAATCATCTAATAATAAAAAAATTATTATTGCTGGATTTTTCACTCAATCAAAGGATGATACTTATAATAGTATGGTTGTCTTCTCAGACAATATTGCATTATATAATAAACGTAAACTAGTACCATTCGGTGAATATACACCATGGTACGATACTCTCATTAAGTTGTCTCAATCACTTTCCATACCTTTATCAAATATTTCACACGGCACTGATGAACAAGATGAAATCCATGTAAATGGATTAAAAATAATACCAATTATTTGTTTTGAGAGTACATTCCCAAATATCATAGAATCCAGTATTAGAAATGAAATCATCATCAATATTAGCAATGACGGCTGGTTTGGCAACAGTCTTGCTCCTCATCAGCATCTCCAAATAACACAAATAAGAGCTTTAGAGTTTAATAGATATATTTTGAGAGCAACAAACACAGGTATAAGCGCTGTAATTAATAATAATGGCGTTATTATTAATCAAATATCTAATAATAGTGAAGGGGTGATGAATGGATTTGCTCATGTTGGACTTAATAAGTCAATATATTCTCAATTTGGTGATCTAGGTATTTTGATGTTACTATTTTTGTCATTACTTTTTAAGTTATATAAAAAAATCTAAGAAATTATGAATAAAGATTATCACCCATCAATTATAGAAAAGGCTGTTCAAGCAATATGGAGAAAAAGAGTACCTGATAAGGACAAGCTTCTAGATTCTGAAAATAAATATTATGTACTTAGTATGTTTCCTTATCCAAGTGGCAAACTTCATATCGGGCATGTCAGAAATTATACAATTGGAGATGTGATATCAAGGTCTAATAAAATGTTAGGAAAAAATGTATTTCAACCAATGGGCTGGGATGCTTTTGGTTTACCTGCAGAGAATGCTGCTATTAAAAATAATGTTCATCCAGAAGAATGGACTAAGAAAAATATTAATCATATGAGAGAGCAACTTCAAAACATTGGGATTATGTATGATTGGCAAAATGAGATATCTACTGCAGATCCAGAATATTTCCGCTGGGAACAATGGTTCTTTATTAAGCTTTTAAAAAAAGGTCTGGTATACAGGAAATTATCCGAGGTTAATTGGGATCCTGTAGATCAAACAGTACTTGCAAATGAACAAGTTATTGACGGAAAAGGATGGAGGTCAGGAGCGAAAGTAGAAAGAAAAGAAATACCTCAATGGTTTTTAAAAATAACAGAATATGCAGATGTATTATTAAGTGATCTTAATAAACTCTCTGATTGGCCTGAATCAGTCAAATTAATGCAAAAGAATTGGATAGGCAAATCAAAAGGATTGAATATAAATTTTAAATCTTGTAACCATGATTATGTATACTCAGCATTTACAACAAGGCCAGATACTATTTTTGGAGTTTCATTCTTAGCTATTAGTATCAATCATCCATTATCAAAAAGTCTTTCTGAGAGTAATAATCATATAAAAAAATTTATTAAAAAATACCAGTCATCAAAAGTATCAGAAGAGGCAATAGCAAAAATAGATAAAGATGGAATTTTTACAGATCAATATTGTTATCACCCTATTACAAAGAAGAAAATACCTATATGGATAGCAAATTATATAGTGGATGAATATGGAACAGGTGTAGTCATGGGTGTGCCGGCCCACGATACGCGAGATTATGAATTTGCAAATCAGTTTAACCTAGAGATTATTAGAGTTATAGAGGGTGAAAACAAAAAATCTGATTTACCTTTTCTTGACCAAGGGAAGTTAATAAACTCCGATATGTTTAGTGGGATTCATACTAAAGAAGCGTTCGATAAAATATCAGAATATTTTGTTAAAAATAATTTAGGAGAAGAAGTTACGTCTTTTCGATTACGTGACTGGGGAATATCAAGACAAAGGTATTGGGGATGTCCTATTCCAGTATACTATCTCGATGATGGCACAGTATACCCGGTACCCGAGGAAGATTTACCTATCAAACTCCCTAAAGATGTGGACCTTGATGGTGAAGGCAATCCTCTTGATAAAAACGAAAAATGGAAAAATATTATTTGTCCTCGTACAGGAAAAAAAGCTACTAGAGAGACAGACACCTTCGATACATTTTTTGAGTCTTCTTGGTATTACCTAAGGTTTTTAGATCCCAAGAACAAAGAGGAAATGTTTGATAAAAAATTAAACCCATGGCTTCCTGTTGACCAATATGTTGGTGGTATAGAGCATGCCATTCTCCATCTTTTATATGCTAGGTTTTTTTTCAAACTACTTAAAGATGAGGGATTAGTAGATAATGATGAGCCATTTAATGCATTACTTTCTCAGGGTATGGTTCTCAAAGATGGCGCTAAAATGTCAAAATCCAAAGGAAATACGGTTGATCCAGATATAATTATTAATAAATATGGCGCGGATACAATTAGATTCTTTATCTTATTCGCAGCTCCACCAGAACAGAATCTGGAATGGTCAGACTCAGCCATTGAAGGTGGTTATAAATTTCTAAAGAGATTTTGGAAATTATCTTATCTAATTAAAACTTCTCCTAAAAATAAGGATACTTCAAATGATAATAATATATTAATTAAAACCAACAATACAATTAGAAAAGTTACAAAGGACATTTTTGAGAGAAAGTCCTATAACACTGCTATTGCGGCTATAATGGAACTGTTCAATTTAATATCAAAAAACTTTGAATCAAAAACTATGAGCAATCATATTGCAACAAAGGGTATTGAGACCATCGCTAAATTACTGTATCCAATTACACCCCATATATGCTATGCAGTTTTATTAGAATTTAATAAAGATGAGGCATTAAACCCTGTATGGCCACAAATCTTCGATACAGTTGATGAGATTCAGGAAGTCCAGATAATTATTCAAATTAATGGTAAACTGAGAAGCAGGATTGATATTAATGCTAAACTCAGTAAAGAAGAAGTTATAAGGCTTGCTAAAGATGATTGTAAGGCCCGAGAGTACATGAAGGAAAAAGAAATTGTCAAACTAATATATATTCCAAACAAATTAATCAATTTTGTAATTAAATGAAAATAATTAAATCTATATTTTTACTCTCTTTTTTAATCACTTCCTTTAGTTCATGCGGCTATCAACTCAGAGGCTCATTAGATATAGACGGGTTACAAAATATAAAAGTTATTTCTAGCGATTCAAATAAAATAGCTATGTTGCTTGAGCAAAAAATTCTCTCATATGATGACAAATATAGCTCCAATAACTCAGAGTATCCCGCAATTAAGATAAACAATCTTAAGAGTACAACTAGGCAACTTTCGGTTAATTCAGCTGGGCGAGTAGATGAATATGAAATTAGTAAAGAACTAGACTATGAGATTATGTTATCAGAAACAGAAATACTAAAAGGTTCGCTCAAGGTAAGCGCATCTTATGATTTTAATGAATCGCAAATGCAAGGAACAAGAGAAAAAGAAATTATTGCTAATAATAGTATCGATCAGAAACTGCTTAGGAAATTATTATTGAAACTAAAAGCAGCGCTTAAGTTTAGGACAAATTAATCGGTCCATATGGTTCGTCTCTAGATTTGTCATGGTCTACCATTCGGTATCTCACAAAATCTTTTAAATTATCGAAACTAAAAAAAGGATTACCGTTAATTTCTTTTTCAAGAGTAGACTGCCTTGTAACAGAATAGTTATGACCAGGCATGATGATAGTATCTTTGTGAAAATTATTTTTAAGCATTTTCAAAGAGTTGAACATTTGTTCAGGATTTCCTCCATGTAAATCACATCTTCCACATCCAAAAACAAAAAGAGTATCACCAGCAATAAGCTTATCATCAAATTTATAGCAACAGGAGCCTGGTGTATGTCCAGGTGTATGAATAGACTGAAGATGTTTTTCTCCCAAATATATCTCAGATTGTGAATCTAACTGAATTAAGTTATCGTAAGTTTTATTCCAAAATTCTGCTTCTAATTTATTTATATAAATTGGAATATCATATATCTCTAATAATTTATCAATAGAATTGACATGATCATGATGACTATGAGTGAGTAAAATACTAGTTAATTTAATGTGATTATTCTTAATAAATGTTAATACCAAATCAAGGTCCCACGCAGGATCAATTATTGCACCTTCTTTTGTTTTATTATCCCAAATGAGGTAGATAATATTTAGCATTGGCCCTACATCAAAAGTTTTTACCGATAAATTAGAATTATCTTGCATACAGCATCATTATAATATAATTTGTACAAGCATAATGACTGAAATTGTATTAAAACCTGAATTGTTAAAAGGATTACAGAAAGTCCTTGTTGAATATGAACCTAAAAATGAAGATCCTATTTTAGCTTCACAATATCTATCGGCTGTCGTTGGTTCAATAGTAGCAACAGCAGAAATTCCCAAGAAAGATAGAGATGATATTCTAAAACAACTAATTGAGTTCACTCAGTATGTTTATGATCAACAAAGCGATACTCTCAAACAAGAGGAAACTTCTTCAAAAAAATCTGGTGAAGATGCTTACGGTAAGTGGACCCCAGAATAAATTAGCGTAAGATGCTTTGAATTAACCCTGGTCCTTTAAAAACTAAGCCTGTATATATTTGTATAAGATTAGCTCCAAGATTTATCTTTTCTTTTGCAGACTGTGGAGAATCCACCCCGCCTACGCCTATAATAGTTTTATCTTTGGATATCTGATGACACACCTCTCTGAGTATATTATTTGATTGTTCATATAGCGGTCTGCCACTTAGCCCTCCTTGTAAATTTTTATAAGATTCATCTATTGATGACTTATCTATAGTAGTATTGGTACAGATTATACCGTCAATGTCATAAGAATTTACTAAATTAATGATTTCACTAATATCTTCTCTAGAAATATCAGGAGCAATTTTTATAACTAACGGCGTATGTTTCTTGTAAACTTTTTTTAAGTTATCATGCAATCTTTTTATAGAGGGAATAAAATCATTTATATTTTGTCCTGATTGAAGCTGTCTCAGATCTTTTGTATTTGGTGAAGATATATTTAAGGTAATATAATCTGCTATAGAATATGACTTTCTTAAACAATATTCATAATCTCTAAATGCGTCTTTTATTTGCGTATTTGCATTTTTTCCTATATTAATACCAATCGGTATGTTGCGATTGAACTTTTTGATTTTATTTATTGCGTAATCAATTCCTTTATTATTGAAACCTAAGTGATTAATTATCGCCTCATCTTTTATGAGTCTAAATATTCTTGGTTTTGGGTTTCCTGACTGAGGTTTTGGTGTTAAGGTTCCTACTTCTACATAACCAAAGCCTATATTTGATATAAAATTTAAATAGTCAGCATTTTTATCAAAGCCTGCAGCTAAACCTAATGGATTATCAAAATCAATGTTGAGCTGTTTAGTTTTTTTATTAATAATTTTTTTGTGTAGGATCTTTCCTAAATAACTTTTATAGATAAATTCTAGAATAGGCAGTGAAACATCATGGACCTTTTCCGGATCACCTAGGAAAGCAATTCTTTTATAAAGTTGAAAAATTATATTGTTCAAAGTCTCTCTCAAAAGATAACAAGAATCATTATCATCAATACTATTCTAACAGAAAATTATTGACATATATGTTTTATAAATTTAGAATCATTCTAAATAATCATTTAGGAGAATGTAATGAGTTTAAAAGGTTCAAAAACAGAACAAAATCTTAAAGATGCGTTTGCTGGAGAGTCCCAAGCAAATAGAAGGTATCTATATTTTGCAGCAAAAGCTGATGTAGAAGGTCAAAATGATATTGCTACAGTTTTTCGTTCAACAGCAGAAGGTGAGACTGGACATGCTCACGGTCACTTAGAGTACCTAGAAAAAGAATGCGGTGATCCAGCTACTGGTGAACCAATTGGAGATAGTGTACTTAATCTTAAAGCAGCTATTGCAGGTGAAACTCATGAGTATACAGATATGTATCCTGGTATGGCAAAAACTGCTAGGGATGAAGGTCATGATGAAATTGCAGACTGGTTTGAAACTCTAGCTAAAGCTGAGAGATCTCATGCAAACCGCTTTACAAAAGCACTAGAGTCAATATCTTAATTTATTGTCTTGTGGGCGTACTAAAAGGCGCCCACAATTTAATTAAAAATCAGGGAGAAAAGTGTGAGTTCAGGGCAGATTTCGAGAGTTGAGGGAGGATTAGAAAAACCAACTCGTCATATTATTGATTGGGATAATCCGGATTACCTTAATGAAGAGAAATATGAGGAGGAATTAAGAAGAGTAGCAGATGCATGTCATGGATGCAGACGATGCGTAAGTTTGTGTAATTCCTTTCCAACATTATTTGACCTTATTGACGAATCAAAAACATTTGAAGTTGATGGGGTTGAATATAGTGAATTTAGCTCAGTAATTGATCACTGTTATCTGTGCGATTTATGTTTCATGACTAAATGCCCTTATGTCCCACCACACGAATGGGAAATTGACTTTCCGCATCTTATGTTAAGAGGCAAGGCAATAAAAAATGCAAATAATAAAATATCATTTAGAGATAAAGTGCTCACATCAACAGATAATTTAGGCAAAACTTTCTCAAGAGTGCTTGTCGCACCTATAGTAAATTTCTTTAATAGAATGAAAATATTTAGAAAAATTCTTAATAAATTTTTTGGTATCCATGTCAACGCTAAATTACCAAAGTTTGTGTCTAAAACAGCAAAGCAGCTTGGTCTGAAAAGATACGACGGAGACCCTGATTTCAAAGTTGCTATTTTTACAACATGTTATCATAACTATAATGAACCAGGAGTTATAGAAGATTTTTACGATATACTAAAACACAACAATATCACAGTTGATATAATTTCTGATGACAACTGCTGTGGTATGCCAAAGCTGGAGCTTGGAGATATCAAGTTGGTTGAAAAGATGATGCTAAAGAATCTTCCTGGATTTAAAAAATATGTTGATCAAGGCTATGTCATAATTGCGCCTATTCCATCGTGTGTCTTGATGTACAAACAGGAATTACCATTACTGTTCCCTGACAATAAAGATCTGGCAGCTGTTTCGCAAGCTTTTAGAGATCCATTTGAATTTCTCAACTTGATGAATGAGAAAGGAAAATTAAAAAAAGATTTTACAAATGAGCTGGGTGATGTTTCTTATCAAGTAGCCTGTCATCAGAGAGTGCAAAATATGGGAATGTTAACAAAAAAAGTCCTTGAACTTGTTCCTGGAACGAAAATAAACGCAATTGAAAAATGTTCTGGGCATGATGGAACCTATGGGGTAAAAGCCGAAACACATGAAATAGCCATCAAAATTGCCAGGCCAATTACTAGGGAGTTCAAAGCTTCCTCGTTTGATAGTTTTACAAGTGACTGCTCTTTAGCAGCTCACCACATTGAAAACTCTCTTGGTAATTTACAAGCTCCAGAACATCCAATTACATTAATTAAAAAAGCATACGGATTAAAACCATGAAACTAAAAACAACAGATCTTCTGTCTCTTGAAGAGTATGATAATGAAAGAGATGCTATAAAAAAAGAATTAATTATTCATAAAAAAAATAGAACTGTATCTATTGGAGAGCATATTGTTCTTATTTTTGAGGATTATTCTACAATTAAATATCAGGTCCAAGAAATGCTCAGGATAGAGAAGATATTTAATAAAAAAGAGATTCAAGAAGAAATCGATGCTTATAACCCATTGATACCGGATGGATCAAATTTTAAGGCAACGATGCTTATAATGTATCCTGATGTTGAAGAAAGAAAAATAATGTTATCTAAATTACATGACGTTGAGAATAATATTTATCTGAACTGCGGATCTAAGAAAATTGTCGCTTTCGCAGATGAAGATCTTGAAAGAAGTACTGATAACAAGACATCAGCAGTACATTTTTTAAGATTTGAACTTGATCAGACAGACATTACAGAATTTTTATCAAATGATTGTATTTTAGTTGGTGTTTCTCACAGCCAATATATGGATGAAGTCGTGCTGTCTAAAGCAACAAAAGAGAGTTTGTCTAAAGACTTAAATACTAACTGAATCTATTTGTTTCTTGCTTTTATTAAAAGTTCAGTACTTTCGATTTCCAATGTTTTTGGTAGTTCTGGTAACTCAGCAAAGACAACTTTATCATGAGCAATATCAGTAAGAGTACTCATTGTAGTATTGTATAGGTGATGATGATTCTCTAAATTAGTATCATAAAATTTTACTTCGTTATCTATATTAATAGTTTTTAGCATTCCTTTGTCCTCCAAAAGAGATAATGTATTGTAGACAGTAGCCATCGAGATATTCAGTTTTTTCTTGTCTGCTAGATTTATTAAATCTGTAGCGGTAAAATGTTGTTTTTTAGCAAATATCAAATGTGCTAAATCAACCCTTTGTTTAGTAGGGGTTACATTAAGTTTTCTGTATAGCTTCTCGTACCTTGTTTCCATAGAGTCATTATAATATATAAATTAATAAAGCTTAATAATTATTTATAAGTTTTTTCTAATATACTATGAATTACCGATGAATCTAAGTCAGATAATCCCTCACTTTCTGCAAGACTCATTAGCTTTTTTACCTGGTTTAAGCTCTTAAGTTGTATTCCTAAGTTTGCCAGAAAAGACTTAGCTATTTTTAAGTCTTTATGATGTAGTGATAATTTGAATCCAGGTTTGAAATCACTATCTATCATACGTTTTCCATGAATTTCTAAGGTTTTACTATTTGCGTACCCACCAAGGAGAGCTTCTCTTATCCTATTTGGATCAACTTTAGATTTACTCGAAATATTTATGATATCACTTACAGCCTGAATGGTCTGAGCAACAAGAACTTGATTACACATCTTGCATATTTGCCCAGATCCACTGTTACCTATGTATGTGATTTTTTCGCCCAACAATTTAAGAATAGGTTTAATTTTATGAAAAGCTTTTCTATCACCGCCTACCATTATTGATAAATTACCTGATATCGCGCCCGCCTCTCCGCCAGATACCGGTGCATCTATGAAGAAAGCACCTTTTTTATTTAACTTGGCGTTTATTTGAATCGCGCCTTCCGGTGAAATAGTACTCATGTCTATAACGCAAGAACCTTTTTTTAAATTATCAAGCATTCCTGTTTTACCAGTTGTAACTAATTCTACATCTTTTGTATTTGGTAAATTTGTAATTAAAATATTTGCATGTTTAGGCAAGTCACTAACTGAAGAAACAAATATCCCCCCGCATTTTTCAGTAGATTTAATTATTTTTTGTTTTCTTGCATAGAAATATACTTGGACATTGTTTTCCAATAGATTATTAACCATCGGTTTACCCATTATTCCTAGGCCTACAAAACCAACTTTATATTTTTTACCCCTAATCATGACAACTAATATAGTATAATGTATCTGATGATAGTTGATTATATTAAATTCAAGAATCTTTCATTCACGCCAGAAAATAGATTATTTATGATTCATGGAAATCCTAGAAATCTAAGTAATGAGCTTGAGCATGATATTACTAGTTTTTATCGAAAGCTTGATTATAATCATACAAGTTATGTTATTGATGATGACACGCAAACCAGTTTGATAGAAAATATTTTTTATGAGCAATCACTTTTCGACGAAAAAAAAATAATAACATTAAATATTGTCTCTAATTCTATTCCAAAGAACCTCAAAAACTTTCTTGAGTCTGTTAATAATAAACCTACTGACAACAAAATTATTATTAAAATTGATCGTCAAACATCCTCATTTAAGAATACAAAACTTTATAAATTATTATCCACAAACGATTGTGTTATAGAGCTTTATGAACTTAAAGGCAAAGTGCTAGAAAAATGGGTTATAAATAAATGTAAAATTAATAAAGTTGCCTATGATGAAGATGTAATAAATGATTTAATTAAATCAAACTTTAATAATAGTTTAGCTATTTCTCAAGTTATTTACCAAAGAAGCTTATTAGATAAAAATTTTGCAGCTAAAAATATTAATCAATCAAAATATACAGAGTACGACTTAGTCGATATGCTTCATAAACATGATTCAGTTGGTTTTTTAAAAGTAAGTAAATATTTGGAAGATATTAATACTCCTCTTTCATATATGATTTATTTAATGAATTCTGAATTAGAAAAGATTTACTCGGTTAAGCAGTCAGTTAACAATAAACCTTATATACCCCAATTCCTTCATTCAAAATACAATAGTACTTGTTTAAACTACGAGGTAAACACTTTGCTCCAAGGGCTTAAAAGTATTAGTGGTTTGGATCTTAACTCTAAATATAATGCAATAAATTCTTCTCCATGGGTAAGTTTTAATGATTTATTCTTGAATATAATTAATAATAATCGAATATGAATACAAAAATAGAAAAATATATAACAAATCTTTGTTTAGCATCAAAACGCGCTTCTGTAGATGCAAAATTACTCTCTCATTCTCAAAGACTGAAAATATTAAAAAAAATTATTTCTAACTTAAAGAAAGATTCAAAATTAATAATTAGAGAAAATGATATTGATGTTAAGGCTGCACAAAAAAACAATCTCTCTGATGCACTTATTGACAGACTACTCATAGATAATAAGAGAATATTAACTATGATTGACGGTCTTAACAAGATTATTACAATACCAGATATACTTTTTCAAAAAATTAATAAATCTAAGCAGCCTAGCGGTATCGTTGTTGAGCAAATGAGAGTCCCTTTAGGTGTTATAGCAATGATTTATGAATCTAGACCAAATGTTACAATAGATGCTACTGGTTTAGCATTAAAGTCTGGGAACAGTATTATTTTGAGAGGAGGAAGTGAGTCTATCAATACTAATATATTGCTATCGAAGATAATAAAAAAATCTCTTTTGGCCTGTAATGTATCACCTAATATTGTTCAAATTATCAACACTATAGATAGAAATGCAGTAAGCAAACTTTTGAAAATGGACCATTACATTGATGTTATTATACCTAGGGGAGGAAAAGGTTTAATAAAAAAAATATCTCGTGAATCTAAGATTCCGGTAATTAAGCATCTAGATGGTAATTGTCATGTTTATATTGATAAAGATGCTAATCCTAAAATAGCCTTGTCGTGTACTATTAACTCTAAAACACAAAGATATGGAGTGTGTAACGCGGCAGAGTCATTACTTATTCATAAAGATTTCTCAAAAAAACATATTTTAGAAATACTCCAATCTTTGGATAATCATAAAGTCCAGATACGAGGCTGTAAAAATACGAAGAAAATATTCAGTAGAGTTAAGATTGCTAAAAATTCTGATTGGTATGAAGAATACTTAAGGCCAATAATTTCTGTAAAAATTATCAAAGATATTGATGAAGCTATTCAGCATATTGAAGAGTATGGTAGCATGCATACTGAGTCTATAATCTCAGAAAATATTAATGCTCAAGAAAGATTTTTAAGAGAAGTAGATTCTAGCTCTGTGATGGTAAATACATCTACAAGATTTGCTGATGGATACGAGTATGGCTTAGGAGCTGAAATTGGAATTAGTACAGATAAATTTCATGCCAGAGGACCAGTTGGGCTGGAAGGGTTAACAAACTTGAAATATATTGTTAGTAGTAAAGGAGCAATTCGAAATTAATCAGTCTGTTATAGGTTTGTATTTAGGAAGCTTCGATCCAGTTCATAATGCACATGTCCAAATACCTGTTAAGATATTTTCAACTTATAAATTTGATAAAATAATTTATATTCCTACTGGATTATCACCTGTTGCTAAAAAGCCTCATATAAGTAATTCAGACCGATTGAAAATGCTTGAAAACGCTTTACATCAATATAAATATTTGAGCATAAGTGATTATGAATTAAAGCTTAACACTATTTGTTATTCTATCAACACAATCAAGTACTTTAAAAAAGAGTATCCGCAAGACAAGTTACGACTAATTATTGGAGAGGATAATTTTGAGTCATTTGAAAAATGGCATAAATATTCAGAGATAATTGAGTTACTCAATATCATAATACTCATTAGGGATAATACTAAGAACTGTGATAATATGAGTACATTGCAAGAGTTCATCACAGATGATATTGATCAATTTAATCAATCTAATTCAAAGATGATACACTATTTTAATGGTCTTAAATCTAATATATCATCGACAATGATAAGAAATAAAATTAGAGATAATAAACCTATTGAAAAGTATGTTTTAGCTGACAACTATAAATATATTTTAGAAAAAAAATTGTATAAATGATTTTAGATAAAGAAATAAGTACTATATTAGAAGATCTTAAGGCTGAAGATATAGTATCTTTGAACGTAAAAAACAAATCATCTGTCACTGATATGATGATAATCGCATCTGGGAGATCTACTAGGCATGTTAAATCCATATCAGATAACATAATCAAAAAACTCAAAAAAATTAAGATAAAGCCTCTTGGCATCGAAGGCTACTCGAAATCAGAGTGGATTTTAATTGATTTTGGTGATGTACTCGTGCATGTAATGCATCCTGAAACGAGAGAGTTCTACTCTTTGGAAAAGCTATGGGATGAGAGTTTGAGTAATGAAAATATGATTTAATAATGAGATATATTGTAAAACTATTCTTTAATTTCTCATTACTTGTTCTAATTTTATTTTTTTTAATCATTGTTTATTCAGAGAACACATCAACATTAAATAAGCCAATTTCAGATAAGGTTATTAATGGCCTTACAGATAATTATGATATAAATGCAAAAATAGAATCAATAAAAATAGAATGGAAAGGTTTCCATCCTAGCATTTTTGTAAAAAACATACAGCTTAATGACAAAGAAAATAAAACATTATTGCGAACTCCTACCAGTGAAATAAAAATTAATCTATTTAAGAGTTTATACACCAAGTATGTATATGTTGATGAGATTATAATTAATAACACTTCACTTACTCTTATTCGTGATAAATCAAAAATATTAATTAATAATTTAGACCTTCTAGGCGCAAGTGAGGCTAATAAGGAAAATGTATCATTTCCGAAAATAACATTAAATAACTCTAAGATAAGTATTACCGATAAGGCATCAAATAAGATAACAAACCTTAAAATAAAAAATATTAGAGCAACTTATAATAATGGATATAAAATAAATGCAAAATTTTTTCATGAGTCTAGTCCACAACCTCTTACATTAATCTATAGAGGGGATTATGATTCAAGTAATCTCGTTAGCCGTATCTATGTCAGCGGTAATTCAGTAAAATTACCATACACATTACTTCCAACTGTTCTTAATCAAATCTCGGTAGATCGATTATCTATGAGACTTTGGATTGATTTAAAGAACACAACCATAGAGAAAATTTCTGGAAACATATCCTCACATAATCTCAGTATCAATCTCCCTAAATTAGACTTAGAACTAAAGAATGTTAATGGTGATATTTTATACACTAATGACCAGTTGTCAGATACGTTAAGTCTTCTTAAATTGAACTATGAAATTGATAATAAAAAAATTAATAATAACAAAATCATAATTAATAAATCAAAATCAAAAGAGATTAAGCTATTTGTCCAAAAAAGCGATAATCAAATACTTAAATATTTTTCACAGAAAACTGGAATTCTCAATGAAAGTGATGTAACGCATATTAATAATATGCATTTAAATAATATTCAGTTGAATCTATCAAATTCTGGAATACCGGACTACTACCGTTTCTCTGTTAAATTACCCTCGTTAAATTTTTATAAAAAATACCAGTTATCGGATACGTTAGTTGATGTTTATGGCAACATGAGTAAAGGTAAAATTAAAATTCATAATCTATCTTTATATCTTCAAGAAGATAATCTTATTAATAACCTAAGAGGTTCATTAACATATAATCTAAAAGGTAAGTCTATTTATTTCAGTAGTTCAGATCTTCTTGATGATCAAGGAACTGTCTTTAAATTGAACGGTAATAAAAGCTCACGAACACCTTCGCTGAAGTTATCAGTTGATAGTACTTTAAAAACAATAAAAAACTCTCTCAGTCCAATTTGAAAAAAAAAATTACCAGAATTGGATGGTAATATAACAAGTAGTATTTATTTTCATAAAAACACTTTATTTTCAGATACTAGAATAAATAATCTTTATATTAAATATTCTGATTCAATTTATTTGTCATCAAATAATATTAATTTATCAACTACATCTAGATTGATAACTACTGATAATTTCGCGATAGGAATAAATGATAAGATACAAAAATCTAAATTAACCACTATCACTACCTCGAATTCATTAAGATATAAATTAACGTCTGTTGGCATGATAAATAGTGAATTTATTGAAAATATTCTTCAAATAGATGCTAATAGCTTTGATGGAGAATCATTAGCTAAATCTAATATTATTTATGACATGAATGAAAATGAGCAAAAGCTTGCTTTGTTTTTATCCAGTGATATGCATGGGCTATCTGCCAATATTTTTGATGTTATAAGCAAGACTTCTGAAGAAAAAGTAGGTTTATCTTTAAAATATCAATATCTCCCAGCAATGGTATACCCTCTAAAAATTTCAATAGATAGACACGAAATGAATATCAAGCATAATGAGGATAATATCTATTTAAAGATTAACTCACCAATCGCTCGAGGTTTAATAAAAACACCAAAGGTATTCAATGATCACCTGGATATTCATGGTTCTTTTGAATTTATAGATACGACGATTTTCAAAAACACTAATACGCCCACAGCTCTGCCAAATATAAATATAAAATCTAGGCATCTCAAGGCTAATGAAATTATCTTTGATAATGCGCATATAATATTGACAAATAAAAATGATTATATTGCTATTGATAAACTAAATTTTAAAAATTCTCATCTACAAATGGAATCATCAGGTAAATGGTATATTGGCAAAGAGCAATCCACTGAGATGACTGCGAAAATTAAAAGTGATAATTTTGGGTTAGCTCTCAAATCACTTGATTATCCAGATGCAATTAGAGGAGGAGTTCTTTCTGCTAACTTGAATGGTAATTGGAAAGGCGCATTATCAGATTTTTCATTTTCTCAAGTAGACGGAAAGTTAGATTTTGATGTGCAAAATGGACAAATTAATCAGCTTGATAAGGGAACACAAGCGATTGGTCAAGTACTCGGATTATTTAGTATTGCATCAATACCGAAACGACTGTCGTTAGATTTCTCAGATTTTTTCTCAAAAGGCCTAAGCTTCGATAATCTTAATGCAAATATTTCCTTAAACTCTGGTATTGCTAACACCAAAAAGATGATAATTATTGGTAGCTTCGGCGAAATGAGATTGTCAGGAGAATCGGACCTTATAAATAAAACTCATGATCAAGTTCTGATATTTATTCCAGACCTTTCATCTACAAGTCTTGTTACTGGAGCTGTATTGGGCGGTCCAATTGGTGCCGCTGCTTCAATTTTCTATGATAAATTACTGAAGGAATTTGGAGTAGATACAAATAAGCTTGCGGGAATAGAGTATTCTGTTAAAGGTCCTTGGGTTGACCCTAAAATTAAAGTCACCCAATCATTTAAACCTATCATCAATTAAGATATCCTAGAGAGATGTCAAAAGTCTCCGCTATACAATTAAATTCAGGTCCAAATATTAAGGTTAATCTTTATGATGTGAGTACTCTCATAGAACAGATAGCTGACACAGACTC
>Ga0181597_10003481_pt1 | contig 16346 bp, 16 predicted proteins | sample 041ome_5_FD_148647 | JGI IMG/M metagenome (GOLD analysis project Ga0181597, IMG submission 148647) | Coastal salt marsh microbial communities from the Groves Creek Marsh, Skidaway Island, Georgia - 041403US metaG (spades assembly) | ecosystem: Environmental > Aquatic > Marine > Intertidal zone... | reverse complement strand
TATTTACTATAACAATTGGTTTTAAACCTTGAGCAAGTGCTTTTGATAATACAAATTTTGTTTGAGGCATTGGGCCTTCTGCCGCATCTGTCAGTAATATGACTCCATCAGTCATACTTAGAACTCTTTCAACCTCTCCACCAAAGTCGGCATGGCCAGGAGTATCAATAATGTTAATCCTTGTATCTTTCCATTGTATAGATGTTGGTTTAGCCAATATAGTGATCCCTCTTTCTTTTTCTAGATCACCAGAATCCATAATTCTTTCATCTACATCTTGATTTTCTCTGAACATTCCGCTCTGTTTCATAATCGAGTCGATTAGTGTAGTTTTGCCATGATCAACATGAGCTATAATTGCAATATTTCTCAAATTTTCCATCATCGCTTACTCCTTTGTTTTAAACTTAATGTTCGGTTACCTTTGTTTCTTAGGCTATTTTTTGCCTTTGTTTTTTTGGTAGCATCTGTTTTCTTTTTCTTAGCCTGCATACTTCTTCTTGTTCTTTTTGATGAATTATCATGTATATCTCGTTTAGATTTTGTATTCCTTTTAGGTTTATTTAATCTATTGTCATTATTATCATTTCTAGATTTTTTATTTCTTGATGGTTTTTTTGATGGACTACTTTCTGAGGCTCTTCTTGGTCCTGATTTTTTTGAAAAGCTACGACTTGATTTACGTCTTGTGTTTTCGCTTTTATTTCTATTATCTATTTTCTTTCTAGATGATCTTGTGTTTTTATTTATAGATGGTTTTTTTACGCTATTTGGATTTAATAAGTAGTTTATTTGACTCCATAGCTCTTCTTCTTCTGGTGAAATAAAACAGACGGCAAAACCCTTCGATCCTGCTCTACCAGTTCTACCAATTCTATGTATGTAGTCTTCTGCAACCTGTGGCAAGTCATAATTTATTACGTGTTCGATATGATCAACGTCTAGACCTCTGGCAGCTATATCTGTAGCGACTAGCACCTTGAATTTCTTAAGCCTAAAGTTATTCATCACTTTATCTCTTTTGTTTTGATTTAAGTTACCATTTAAAGCATCGGCTTTAAATCCATCTTTAGTAAGATGCTTTGCCATGCGTTGTGTTCCATGTTTTGTTTTAGCAAAAATTAATACAGAACCTTTTCGATCTGATAATTGAGTAAGTAATTCGGTATATTTTCTATTATGTGCAATATTAATCACTGTATGCTTTATGTTAGTTAGCAATACTTTTTCGGATTCTATTGCAATTCTTTCTGGTTTGTATAAATACTTATTGGATAGTTTCATTATTTTTGCTGGCACTGTAGCTGAAAATAATAGTGTTTGTTTTTCTGAAGGTAGATATTGTAATGTTTGATCAATTTGAATTCCAAAACCCATATCCAACATACGATCTGTTTCATCTAAAACTAAATAGCCACAGTCCATTAAATCTAGTGTCTCACTTTCAAGATGATCATTTATCCTTCCTGGAGTACCAACAATAATTCTAGGTGCTTTTCTTAATTGATGTAATTGTTTACCCATGGCTTCTCCACCAATCAAACAAGCTGATCTTATATGCGACTTTTTTCCTACTAGTTGATTAACTACATCTAGCACTTGTCTAGCTAACTCTCTAGTCGGCGTCATTATCAGTGCTGTCATATTAGAGTTTCTGGTTAATAACTCAACCATAGGAATGCAAAACGCAGCAGTTTTGCCAGTTCCAGTTTGGGCTGAACCCAAAATATCCTTGCCTTTTAAAGCTAATGGGATAGTTTGCACTTGTATTGGTGTTGGATTTTTGAAATCCATATCTATAAGAGCTTTATTTAAATTGGTAGAAAGGCCAAATCTTTCAAAATTAGTCATTAATTTCTCAACTGTATTATTAAATTAGTTAGTAGAAGATACCTACTATCTGTTATTTAATAACATTTTTAATGTAGCTCTTCTCATGCTACCTATCATTGTTGGTAACAGTGGCTACTTTTTAACAGTTAGTTGCATATAACACAAGCTATTATTGATAAATAAGAAGATATTTATGAATTTAGCGGCTTTTGATAGTATTAATGGATTGAATTTACAGTATAACATGATATTTCAGGTTTGTGTTAAAAAACATTTTTTGACTGAAAATTTTTTTTAATTGTCCTAGGTATGAAAAGTAGGGTTATTTTAGGCTATCAAGATTTTTTTGAGCTAGGGTGAAATTCGGGTCCATCTCTAATGATTTAAGAAACATCTTCGATGCATTATCATCATCGTTCAACCCTTTGTAGGACACGCCTAAACTATTATAAACTTCTTTCGATTCTAAACCCAGCTCAATCATCTCTTGTAAATGTTTAAGTGAGTCATTGAATTTATTAGTTTTGATAAAATAATTAGACATGTTCAAGCGTGGATAAATTTCATTTGGGTTTAGCTCTATTGTCTTCTTATAATGATACTCTGCCTCTGGGTTATTCAAATAACTAAATAAGTTGGCCAAGTTATTATGCGCCTCTGAAGATTCATTATTGATTTCCAAAGCTTTTATATAACTCTCGACAGCCTTATCATGTTCATTCATATCTGTATAAATAATTCCAAGTGAGTAATATGATTGAAATAATTTTTTATCTAATTTCAAAGATTTCTTAATTGAGTTAACTGCTAATTGATGTTCTCCCATAGAATGAAGCAGACTACCATAATTACTATGGAACACTGCTTGATCAGGTGCTTTTTCTATAGCGACCTCAATATGTTTTTTTGCATTAACAAAATCACCCTCAGCCATAAATACCAAAGAAATTAAATGGTGCGCATTAGGTTCTGAATCATTTACTGTTAATATTTTATTATAAATAACTTTGGCTTCATCAAATCTATTTTGTTTATGAAGGTCCATAGCCTCTGCAAAAGCTTGCTTAATTAGAAATTTAGACATCTGATAATTGATCCTCTATTTTGTTCATGACGCCTGACCAGTCACCAGTCATCTCCTGTCTGAATAGTTTTACTGAAGGATACCATGGCGAAGTATCTTTGTAACTCAAATCCCAAGTATGCTTGGGTACTGTTGGTAGCATAATCCAAGTATTTATATTTAGTGCACCAGCAAGATGAACTAAATCACTTTCAATAGACACAACTAAGTCTAAATTTTTCATGACTCCTGATAAATCACTAAAGTCTTTAAATTCCTCCAAATTAATTATATTGTGTCCGCTCTTCTGAAAAATTAGATTCAATGTATCTTGAGGAACGCTAATTTGCTTATAATTTGAAAGTGAACTATTTGAGTTAATCATCACTCCAATATTTTTTTGAGTATTAACTATTTCACTAGCGATGTCATTTTTAATATTGAGATATGGAAAAACCTGAGTATCCATATCAGGGCTCCACTCTAGTACTTTTGGGATTGATATGAGATAGGTGAAATAATCATAATCAGTAGCATCCCCATATTCAATAACTTCTTTAATCCAATCTTGTTGTCTTAAAATATTTAGTGTTTCAGGCTGAGACATTAAAACAACTTCAGCGCCTTCTGCTGCAAGCTGATTAGCAAATCTTATATATTGAAAAGTTTCACCTATAGACTGTTCAGCAATAATCAGAATTCTTTTATTTAATAGTTCTTGGCCAGTCCATTCAGGGCTAGTAAGTTTTAAGTTATAAACTTCTGCTGGCAGTTTTCTTCTCCATTCATATTCTTTCCAACCCTCTTTATAATTACCTGTAAGTAATAAGCACATTCCTAGATTAATATGTGGTTCTATATAATCAGGGTATGTCTCTATACAGGATTTATAAAATTTTATGGCTTGATCAAACTTTTTTAATTCTTCATAGATTATTCCTACCATTAGCTGACAACCAATATGATCTGGAGTTAGTGATAAACATTTTTTAAAAGAATCTAGAGCGTCATTGAATTTTTCAATCTGCCTGTATGCTTCACCTAAATAAAAATGAACCTGCGATATATCTTTTTTTAAATTAATGACTTTTTTGAACGCAACAATTGATTCTTGGTAATCTTTTTTAGAACTTAATGCGCAACCCAAAGATATCAGAGCTCCAATATCATCAGGATTAATATCTAAAGACTTCTTTATAAATAAAATACTCTCCTTATAATTGCCCTGGCTCATTCTAATGCATCCAATTATATGATTTGCATCAGCGTTGTCATTTTTGGATAGTATTTGCGAACATATCTCTTCTGCTTTGCTATATTTTTTTTGACTGAACGCATTAATTGCGTTTGTGATTTGTTCTTTATAAAGATCGCTATTTGACATTTTTAATACTTAATAAATTCTTGATAAAAAAAAGAGGACCGAAGCCCTCTTTAAAAATTAATTTTTTAGTTATGCTTGATAAGCAAAAGGTCCTGATAGACCAACTCTATCAGCTGTTGTATTCCATGTTCTACCATGATCTGAATACTCTTGCTTGCTAGTCATGTTCACATCAACTGGAAATCCAGGATTTATTGCTAGCGGATGATAGTTACATTGAGCAACTTTGCCATCCCCACTTTCAACACCAGCCATGTCCCAGCCACCAGCGCCGCTAACTTCTAATGTTTGCTTTGTGCCATCTTTTTTAAAATTAATTGCTGCTCTTTTAACACCAATGACTTCACCTACTAAACTAGCTATAACACCCAAGTGGCCGCCATGTTTTCCGCCCCATAGTTCTTCGATAGCAGTCGCTTGTTCATCTGTGGCATTTTCATCTATATATAAGGCTAATTGAAATCCGCCATCTGTAAGATTTGGGCCTGGCGCATGTAACCATGCGGAAACTTTTAAGCCGTCTAGCTTAACGTCACCTAGATTACCTTTATCGATATCCCATACAAGCATTGCCTCACAAAAACCTTTTGTTGGGCTTTGTAGGTATAAACATGGGCACATTAGATCGCAATTACAGCTTTCTGCATAATCCCCTTTTAAACTCCAACTCATATTCTTCTCCTGTTAATTAACACATTAATCATCACATAATATCCCCCAAAAATCTATCTCTAGTGTAACTATCTATTTAAGAACATTAGAAAACCCTAATGTTTAAAATTCAATTAATACTATGAAGAGAATTTAATTTTGCTACAGTAATAGATGGGGGAAATATGAAGAAAAGCTTTTTTAGCAGATACGCATCTGCGTTAAGTATAAATAAAGGTGCTTCAGAAAATAAAAGAGATACTAAGTGGTATGAAAAAAGTGTGCCTTGTAGGTCGGCATGCCCTGCTGATACTGATATACCCGGATACCTAGAAGCAATCTATAATAAAGACTATACAAAAGCATACCAAATTAATCTAGAAGATAATGTATTCCCAGGTATTCTTGGCAGAGTTTGTTCAAGGCCATGTGAAGATTCATGTAGACATGGTGATGATTCTAATGGCGAACCAGTATCGATATGTTTTTCTAAAAGATCTTCTGAAGAATTTAGTCCTATAAAAAAATTTAAACTAAAAAACTATGCTAAAAAAACTAGAAAGAAAATTTTAATTATTGGGTCAGGTGTAGCTGGCCTAACTGCAGCAAGAGAATTAACAAGGTGCGGTCATGAAGTAATAATTTTTGAAAGGCATGATTCCCCGGGTGGTATGCTTAATCAAGGCATACCAGTATTTAGGCTACCGCGAAATATTATTGATAAAGAAATAAATCAAGTCTTAGAGCAAAATATAAAAATTTATTATAATAAAGATATCAAAACTTACAAAGAAGTAGAAGAACTAGCAGCGAAATATGATGCTGTGCTTCTAGCCCTAGGCACGCTGAAGCCCAATGAAATAAACGATGAGTTCTCTAAATCATATAATGTTGAAAATGGATTGGATTTCTTGCTTCGTGTTAATGAGTATAAAAGTAAATATATAGGAAAGAACGTTGTTGTAATAGGAGGTGGTTACACAAGTATGGATTGTGCCAGAACTGCACTTAGACTTGGAGCAAAAACTGTAAGAACTTTTTATCGCAGAACAACTAATGATTTAATTATATTGCCTGGCGAACTTGAGGAACTTATTAATGAACATGGAAAAATGATTTTTAATGCTCAACCCATAAAATTAATTGAAAAGAATAATAGATTAACAGCATTGGAGTTAATTAAAACTAAGTTGGTTAAAAAGAAAGGAGCATACCGTTTAGAGGACATCAAAGGGTCATCTTTTAAGATTATTACAGACCATGTCATTCTTGCCATTGGTCAACGACAGCATCTAGCGTTAGGCAAAAATAAAAGAAATAATATTTTCTCCGTAGGAGATTTTGCTACTGGGGCAACAACTTTAATCAATGCAATTGCTCATGCAAAAGATGTTGTTAAACGGGTAGATAAGTTTTTAATGAAAAGAGATCTATTTAAGTCAGATCTTAAGGTTACAAATATTAAAACCACAGGCAGACGCCTAGATTTAAATTATATTCCGATACAAGAAATGCCAACTATCAACCTAAATCAGAGAACTTTTGGTCGTGAGGTTGAGAAAGGATATAAAAAAAATAGTGCACAACAAGAAGCATCTAGATGTTATCTTTGTCATTATAAATTTGAGATCAATAATAATCTTTGTGTGTTATGTGATGAATGTCTACTAGCTAAGCCCATTGAAGATTGTATCGTTGAAGTGAGCGATGTCCATCAACATGAAGATGGGGATACATCTTACAAAAGAATAAATCCTAAAAAAGGGATTGGCATTTATCATGGAAAATTATTAATTGATCATAAGAAGTGCGTGCGTTGTGGTGAGTGTGAGAAAGTTTGCCCAACTAATGCTATATCTATTCAGAAAGTCGAAAAACAAAATTATGTTAAAGCCTAAATTCAAAAAATACAAAGTGACCTGTCCGCATGATTGTCCTGACACCTGCTCTTTAGAGGTAACAGTTGATACAAAGACTAAAAAAGCGATTAAACTCATAGGAGATAAAACTCATCCTATAACAAAAGGGTTTCTATGTAATAAAGTAAATCACTATCTTGATCTTGTATATAATAAAAACCGTATCTTATACCCACATGTAAGAGTTGGTCCAAAAGGGCAAAAAGGTAAACTCAAAAAAGTCTCATGGGATTTTGCACTTAAAACAATTGCTAAAAAACTAAAAGCTATTGAAAAAGAACATGGCGCTGAGGCTATACAACCTTATAGCTATTCTGGGACACTTGGGATGCTCGGTTATTGGGGAATGTCTGAAAGATTTTGGAATAAAATGGGAGCTGCAAGATTAGGGAGAACTATCTGCATAGCAGCAGCTTCAACGGCTGGAATCTATACATATGGTGCAGCCTGTGGACCTGCAATTGATGAGGTTCCTAATAATGATTTAATAATACTCTGGGGTACTAATATTGTTTCAACGCATGTTCATATGGTGCCATTTGTTGAAGAAGCGAAAAAAAGAGGAGCCAAAATAATTTGTATTGACCCAAGAGAAACTAGAACGGCTGCATTGAGTGACTGGCATATACAACCAAAGCCTGGTACAGATGCTGCATTAGCATTAGGGATGATGAATGAAATAGTTAAAAATAAAAAACATGATTTAGCTTTTTTAAAAAAGCATACAACTGGTTATAAAGAATTTCTAGAAAAAATCTTGCCGAAATACACTTTAGATAAAGTTTCAAAAATTACAGGTATCAAAAAAGCAGAAATTAAGAAGTTAGCTCTTGAATATAGTTCAAGCAAAAAAACGTACATTCGACCAAACTATGGTTTAAATCGACATAGAAATGGAGGCATGATGGTGAGGTCGATTATGTTGCTTCCAGCCATCACGGGAGCTTGGAGAAATAAGAGCTCGGGATGTTTTGTAGGGTCAATTGAAGAGATGTGGAACGTTGATCTAGGGAAGTTGCAAAGACCTGATCTTTTAAAAGACAAAAAGCCAAGATCAATTAATATGATTCAAATAGGTAATGCTCTAAACGATAAAAAATTAGATCCGCCCATTAAATCGTTATTTGTTTGGAATTCAGATATCGCTAATTGTGCGCCAGACAGCATAAGTGTTCGTAAAGGTCTAAAAAGAAAAGATTTATTTACAGTAGTTCATGAAACCTTTTGGACAGATAGTTGCGATTATGCAGACATTGTTTTGCCAGCAGATACTCAACTAGAACATATGGATCTTCATGCACCCTATGGACACTATTACTATAGTTTAACCCAGCCTGCTATAAAACCATTGGGCGAGAGTAAGTCTAATCAAGGCTTATTTAGAGAGCTTGCCAAATATATGGGTTATAAAGATAAGTGTTTTAAAGAAACTGATGAAAGCATGATTAAAAATATGATTGACCCAAAACACAATCCTCTATTTAAAGGCGTTACCTTTGAAAAGCTCAAAAAAAATGGGTGGGTCAAGGGAGATGTCGAAAACAAAAAAAGAGATTATCTCAAAAATGGTTGGCCAACTAAAGATGGCAAGATTCAAATCTATTCAAAAGATACTGAAAAGATTGGATTAGGTGCCTACCCAGAACATATCGAAGAATTCGCTGACAAAACATTAAGAAAAAAATATCCAATTCAGATTTTAAGTCCTGCCACACATCAATTTATTGGTAACTCTTTTGTTCCCGTTGAAAGATTACGAAATATGGCATCAAGACCTACTATTGAAATGAGTAGTAAAGATGCAAGTAAAAGAAAAATAAAAGATGGAGACTTATGTAAAATTTATAATGATATTGGGAAGACTTATGCTCATGCCGTAATAATAGATTCTATGCTTGAAGGTGTTGCCTCAACTCAAAAACAATACAAAGGCTCTCTGATCAAAAATGGTGTAAACGTCAATGCTCTAAACACTCAAGATGTAACTGATATGGGTGATGGGCCTATCTTCTACACCGTTTTAGCTCAGATTAAGAAAGTTTAATTATACATTTAGTCAATTAAATTTTGAAAATACTAATAGATATTAGGTCTAGATCTATATTTTAGTTATACACTTATAACAAAGACTACTAATAGCTGTATACTAGAATTATGAAGATTATGTCGAGAGAAAATTTATCGAACTCATCAAAAAGATCCGTAGATTCAACCATTTCTTATAAAAACAATGATATGACAAGCGGAGTTCAAACCTTTGAAAATGGTGATATTTATACTGGAGATTTTTTACATGGCAAAAAACATGGCAGAGGAATTTTAAAAACTTTAAGTGGTAGGACATATGATGGTGGCTGGGAGAACGATCTTCCTCATGGTTATGGTGTGAATACTTTCCCAAACGGAAAGGTATATACAGGTGAATACAAAAAAGGGAGGCCGTTTGGTGACGGTCAATGGACCTATAGTGATGGTAGCACTTATACTGGAAAATGGGTCAATGGTGAGTTTGTCAATCCAGATAATAAACAAGATACTTTTCAATTTAGAATCGCAACATTTTTAATTAATATTATGGTTATAGGTTTTATGCTTTCTGTTATAGGATTCTGGTTACTAAAGTTCTTAAAGGTTATATGATAAACGAATGTGTGTTTGATACGCCTTTAGCCAGGATGTTACTAAAAGAGAAAAATGGTGAAGTTATACATTCGTCATTTACAGAAAAAAAAATTAATAAAACTTCTAATCCAACACTCGTGCATGCTCAGAAAGAAATACTAGAGTATTTCAAAGGTCATAGAAAAAGTTTTACAATCAAAGTAAACCCAGATGGAACACATTATCAAAAAAAGGTCTGGTGGCAACTTTTACAAATTAAATATGGCTCTACAAAGTATTACTCTGATATTGCTAATGATTTAGCAAGTTCTCCTAGAGCTATAGGAAATGCCTGTGGAGCTAATAAATGCTTGCTTATAATTCCCTGTCACCGCGTCCTGTCCAAGGATAATAGCAAATCTGGTTATTCAAGCTTTGGTGGATTAGTTCATAAGGACCGACTCTTAGAGATTGAAAAATCAGAAAGTTTAATGCTAGGTTGAAATAAGAGAAGAATGATGAAAATTTATAAGTATCTATTATTGAACAGTAACGATAATTAAATAGCACTCAAGTCATTTATTGGCTTCATAAATGCATCCACAAGCATAGCTTGGTTCATATAAACAAAATATAGATATAAGAATAAGGATATAACCCCAAAGATTCTCTTATCCATGATTTTGTCTAATCTACTAAATACACCAAGACACTGTCCAAAAGTATAAGCAAAATAACCAATAGCTCCAAAAAATAAAAATCCTATTAAACCTAAAATAAACATATTTATACAGTAACTAGTTTCTTATTCTAAAACAATAGTTATATTCCTCTCTGTAATACACTCCTCATCGTCACTAGACATTAAGTTCATCAGTGAGCCCATTGGAGTTACAGCATCTACAGCTCTATCGAAAATATAACCTATCCCAGAATTTATTATAAAATTATCTGCTGATAAATCTCTCTGCTCTTCTGTAACTCCGTATTCGCCTGCGAGCTGACCAGATTTACAAATAATATTTATAGATGAACACTGAGTAACAAACACGAAATTTTTTGGAGCAATAATATCTAGTTTAGATGAGGATGAATATAAATTACACACAGCATCAATTGGATTTTGCTCTGAGTCTACAGTTAATAGATTAATTTTGATTTCTTTATCAGCAGGCTGTAAAGTCGCACATGATTGCATAAAAGCTGTAAATAGGATAGCTATTGTAATATATCTCAACTACGAAACCCTATTTATAATATGAAAGATTAATGAATTAAAAATATTCCTCTTATCTTTAAACATAGAGGGATGTAAGGTCGCAGAAACAGCTAAATCATTACAATATTCCTTCACTGTATCAGCAGATTTAAATTTCATAATATTTCCTTTATTTTTTTTCATATCCTTTTGAACCTTTTTGCCTAATAACTTTTTTTCTCCAGTAAAATCTAGAAGATCATCGGTCGCTTGAAATATTAGACCAAAGTTTTTACCATATGTTCTTAGATCATTCATTTTTTTTACCGATTTACTGTTAGTAAATAGTAAGGGCGCCACCATACAAAATTCAAAAAGCTTAGCTGTTTTTAATTCATGCATCATAATTATTTCTTTTTCACTTACACGCTTATTCTTTTCATATAATAAATCATAAGATTGCCCACCAGCTAAACCCTTATACCCTGATATAATAGCTAGCTCTTGAATAATATTTGACCTCACAAGTGCGCTAGGATGCATGTTTTTATTTGAGAGTATTTCAAATGAAAGTGTAAGTAAACTATTGCCTGCTAATATAGCTGTAGCCTCTCCATACTTTTTATGTGTTGTTGGTTTTCCTCTTCTCAAGTCATCATTATCCATTCCAGGCAAGTCATCGTGTATTAGTGAATATGCATGAACCATCTCAGTTGCTAAGGCTAGTTTCATATAATCATGTTTTTTAATTTTTAAAGCTTTTGATATCTCTATTATTAAAAAAGGTCTAATCCTCTTCCCACCATTCATAAGCCCATATTGCATGGCACTCCAAAGGTCTGTTCTCTTTTTTTTAGAGCACAAGTACTTTTTAGCATAAAGGTTAAATTCATCTGCAGTTGATTTTATCTTTTTATCGAGCATTATTATTATATAAGTTATACATGAAGAATTTTAACATAGTTTTAACTGCTAATTTTTTTAAATTACGATATGATTAGAATAGATTTAATCTTAATAAACTATAGATAATCTATTTAAAGAGTTTTGTCACAGCATGAAAAACCTCAAGTTATTACTGATTGTTATATTCTTTATTATAATTGTTTCTTTGCTATTCTCAGAATTTAGAAATTATATGGTTGCCATGCTTAATGAAAACCTATTATTCATAGAGACATATAGACAAGCAAACCCCTATAAAGTGGAGTTAATTTTTTTTGCCTCCTATATCATACTGATATCTCTTTCTCTGCCAGTTGCTTTGGTGCTTGGTTTGCTTGGTGGGATGATTTTTGACAACATAATTGCAATAATTCTTATATCCTTTGCCTCTTCATTAGGAGCGACTTTTGCTTTTCTAATTTCTAGATACTTTTTCAGAGATTTTATTGAAAATAGGTATGGCCGCCAATATCAAATTATTAATGATGGCGTAAAAAAGAATAGTGGATATTATATTTTTGCATTACGAATGTGTGTGGTGTTTCCATTTTTTTTAGTCAATCTTCTAATGGGACTAACAACTGTTAAAACGATACAGTATTACATCGTAAGCCAAATAGGAATGTTACCGGGTACTATTATTATAGTCTCTTTGGGAGATAAACTTATTGGCACATTGACATCAGATATTTCCATAGATGCACACTTGGTTATATTATTGACTCTCTTTGGGCTCTTGCCTTTATTATCAAGATTACTTTTTAAAAAACTTTTAGATTAATAATAAAGGTAATAATATTTGAAGATAGTATAATAGATATTTACTACTTAATGACAATATCTACAAAAATGAGAATTATATTAAATAAAGATGTTCAAATCATTCCCGATAGCATATCAATTGATGGTCTACTTGAACACCTAAATATTGAAATCAAATATATCGCTATCGAAGTTAATGAGACAATAGTGCCAAAATCTGAATATGATACATTCAACTTAAAAGAGAATGATAATGTTGAAATTATTAATGCTGTAGGAGGCGGTTAAGGTGTCCAAATTAACTCTTAATGACAAATCATATAATTCGAGACTAATCGTTGGTACTGGAAAATATAAAGATCTTGAGGAAACCAAACAGGCGATATTAAATAGCGGAGCTGAAATGGTAACTGTTGCAATAAGGAGAATGAATATTGGACAAGACAAAAGTTTACCAAATTTGCTAGATTATTTAGATCCAAAGATTTTTACAATTCTACCAAATACTGCAGGTTGCTATAATGCGAAAGATGCTGTGAGAACTTGTCAATTAGCAGCTGAGATATTAGAAGGAGAAAAACTTGTTAAGCTTGAAGTCTTGGGCGATGAAAAAACCCTTTATCCGAATGTAACAGAGACTTTAAGAGCTGCAGAACAATTAGTCAAAGATGATTTTAAAATAATGGTTTATACGACTGATGATCATATAGTGGCTAAAGAATTAGAAAATATAGGATGCATCGCAATAATGCCGTTGGCTTCACCTATTGGTAGTGGTCTTGGAATACAAAATGAGTATAACCTACTAACAATAAAAGAAAATTCTACTGTACCAATCATAGTTGATGCTGGAGTTGGAACTGCATCAGATGCCTCCAAAGTTATGGAGCTTGGTTGCGATGGAGTACTAATGAATACTGCTATAGCATGCGCTAAAGACCCACTATTAATGGCTACAGCAATGAAAAAAGCTGTCGAGTCAGGTTATGAAGCCTACCATGCTGGAAGAATTCCAAAAAAATTTCATGCTAGTGCTTCCTCCCCAAAGGAAGGAAATGTCTGTGACTAAGAATAATTTTGAAAAACCTAAATTCTACAATAGCCATAGATCAAGACAACTATCCAAAAAAGAATCTATCGGGCCTATTAAGACTCAGAAATCTTTTATAAAAAATATAAATAATAGTGAAAAAAAAATACTCGAGATTGGCTTTGGTACTGGGTCATCTGTAATGGATCTGCAAAAGAACTTCAAAGGTAATTATTTTTGTATTGAGTCATATACTTTAGGCATAAACAATATAAATAAGTATATAGAAGAAAATAATGTTGATAATATATATGTCTACCAAGGAGATGCTATTGAAATAATAGAAGAGTACTTTGATGATGAATCATTAGATGAGATATTAATTTTTTTCCCAGACCCATGGCCAAAATATAAACATAGAAAAAGGAGGATCCTAAACAACTTTTCTATCAGGTTGTTTTTTGAAAAACTAAAGATTGGTGGTTTAATACATTTTGCAACTGACCATATAAATTATGCTTACAGTGCAAAAGAACTGATATCTAACTATACCCGTAGAAGCTTATCTTTTGGAAACAGGCGAAACAGACCGATTACTAATTATGAAAAGCGTGGCAAAAAAAGAAAAAATTTTGTATTTGATATAATTGTAAGAAAATAGATTATTCTGATTGTGCCGGATATTTTTTAGAAAAGAGTATGTGTAGAATAAAACCAAATATTATACCCGTCCATATATGAGTTTTAACTCCCTCAAATAATTCAATTGATAACATAGGGAAAATGAGTGTGCTAAAAAATGTTAGCCATGCAATTGATCCAAGGCCTATATTTTCTCTATATAATTTATTTAATTCCTTAACTTTTATTAGTGGTATGACAGCAAAAATTACTATAACGCCCAAAGTTGCTTCAGGGAGATTATGCAACAATGGTGTAGCAAATAATAATGTTGCACCAACAACTATCATTGTTACTATAGATGATAGCCCACTGTATGCTCCAGTAGATTCATTAACAGCAGACCTAGAAAATGAACCTGACACAGGGATACTCCCGCTAATACTAGATGTAATATTAGATAGTCCTTGTCCAAATAACTCTTGGTTAGAGTCTACAGGCATAGGGTTTTTATAAAGCTCAACACCGTTCTGATCTTTTGGTGGTTTTTTTACATATAGCTGTTTTGCGATTGCGATTGCTTCCATGAATCCCACAAAGGCAATAATTACTGTATGAATAATCAACATTGGGATTGAGCCTGTAAAAACCTTCAAAGACGGCAATGTCATTTCAGGAATCCCAGACGGTATAAAACCAACAATTGGTCCATTGTAAGAATAATTTGATGCAAAGAGTATTGAAAATAAAACAGCAAAGAAAACAGCAAGGTTACTAAAAGTCATAAATTTTGTATATTTATATTTTATAACATACATAAGAGACAGAACTATTATTGAAAGCAAGAAAGCTTCAAGATTGATTGGCGTTTCAGCGAGGAGTTGATTTATATTCAATAGATCACTTAAAGATATTTTAGACAGCCCAAATACTTTACTCAACTGTGAAGTTGCTATTATCAGAGCAGCTGCAGATGTAAAGCCTAACAAGACATGCTCCGGTATTTTATCAAAAATATTTCCAGCTCTAACCAAAGCTAATGCAATTTGAAATACTCCTACAGTCATCGCTAAAATTACAGCATAGGCGATGTATAAAGACGTATCGCCAAATGAAAGTGAAGATATGGCAACAGATGTTAATAGGCAAACCATAGCAACAGGGCCTGTTGCTAAGTACCTAGAAGATCCAAAAAAAGCTGCTACTGCTACTGGCAGTAAAGCTGCATATAATCCATAGACTGGAGGTACATCCGCTAATGTTGCATATGCCATAGATTGCGGAATTATTATCATTGCTATTGTGGTGCCTGCGATGACATCCCTAGTAAGATATGCTCTATTCATCAAAGACTCAGGAAGCCAGCTGCTAAAATTCAATAGCATTGTTTTAATGTTGATTAAAAAATTAATGTATTCACCCCTAGTTTTAATTGGCAGATATATATAAATAAGCAAATATATACTATCATAATATTTAAACACTGTCTTGGGGGTTATATTGAAGTATAAAATTTTAGGCGACACTGGTTTAAAAGTGAGTGCTATTTGTTTAGGCACGATGACATTTGGAGAGCAAAATACTGAAAAGGAGGCTCATGAGCAGCTATCTTTTGCTCTAGAGAATGGTATTAATTTTATAGATACAGCAGAAATGTATGCGATACCACCAAAAAAAGAAACCCAAGGACTTACAGAAAAGTATATTGGCAGCTGGATAAAAAAGCATAATAATAGGGAGTCTTATTGCTTAGCTACGAAAATTGCTGGGCCAGGAATGGAATATGTGAGAGGTGGGTCTAGACTTAGCAAAGATCATGTTACAAAAGCAATAGATGATTCACTAAAGAGATTAAATACTGATTACATAGATTTGTATCAAACACACTGGCCAGAGAGAGACACAAACTATTTTGGCCGCCTAGGATATACTTGCTCTGACAATTTTGGTATCACAATTGAAGAAACTTTATCTGCACTTGATGACGCAGTTAAGTCAGGCAAAATAAGATATGTAGGTATATCCAATGAAACACCATGGGGAGTTCAAGAATATTTAAGAGTATCCAGTAACAAATCTCTAGCAAGAGTACAATCTATACAAAATCCATATGGATTATTAAATAGGATTTATGAAGTAGGTTTATCTGAAATATCTTACAGAGAAAATATTGGATTATTAGCATATTCACCTTTAGGTTTTGGAATGTTAACAGGAAAGTACATTGATAGCATTCCCAAAGATTCAAGGTTGGGGCTGCATGGGGAATGGTTCACAAGGTATAATAATGAGAAATGCATAGCTGCGACAAAAAAATATTTGGCTGTCGCAAAAAAATA
>Ga0181597_10003475_pt1 | contig 16355 bp, 19 predicted proteins | sample 041ome_5_FD_148647 | JGI IMG/M metagenome (GOLD analysis project Ga0181597, IMG submission 148647) | Coastal salt marsh microbial communities from the Groves Creek Marsh, Skidaway Island, Georgia - 041403US metaG (spades assembly) | ecosystem: Environmental > Aquatic > Marine > Intertidal zone... | reverse complement strand
GTACCAACAGCCATGTGAATCATTATTGCATCTTCAAAACCATATTGAATAAAGCAGGCAACCAAAACAGGCACTGTAATAATTCCACCACCAACACCAAACATTCCTGCTATGAGTCCTGCAAATATACCTAGAGTGGCAAACAATATTAGCGCTTCAATCATTATTTATTTCTTCACAAAAATTATTTCTCAATACATTAAGAGCAGAGCGATATACCTCTTTTTTAAATTCGACAATAGCATGCAAAGGGTACCAATAAGGAACCCATTTGTAATCTATAAATTCATTATCGGGATCATTTTCAAAATGAATTTTTACATCGTTCATCATTCTAAATAAAAACCATTTTTGTTTTTGGCCTTTAAATCTTTTTTTTAAAAAATGGTTTTTTCTTTTTTCATAAGGCACATCATATTTAAACCATTCATTTGTTGAAGATATTAACTTTACATCTTCCTTTTTAATTCCAACTTCTTCATACAACTCTCTTCTAGCGGCTTTAAGTGGACTTTCGCCAAAATCTATACCGCCTTGCGGAAATTGCCAGCTGTTGATATTTTTTCTTTTGCATAGCAATAATTTGCCTTTATCATTGATAACAACCAGACCAACGTTTAATCTATATCCGGGTTCATTTATCATTGTATTAACTATTATTTTATGAAAAGAAATTTAGCAATATTTGATTTAGATAATACCATTCTTAATGGAGATTCTGATTATTCATGGATTAATTTTTTAATTCAAACTGGGCATGTTGATAAAGAAGAATATGAGAAGAAAAATCAGTACTTCTATGATAAATATTATGAGGGTAATTTAGACTATGATGAATGGGCTGAGTTTGCTCTTTCAACAATAAAAGGAAAAACACCGGATTATGTTGAACATATCATGACTGAGTTCCTGTCTTTAGTCATAGAGCCGATGATTAATATATATGCATTGAGGTTATTACATAATCACCACCATAATAACGATGTTATGTTGCTTGCCTCTGCCACAAATTCTGTAATAGTCAATCCTATAGCTAAGAGATTAGGCTTTGAAAATATTGTTGCAACAGAGGTTGAGGTGGTTGATGGAGTTTATTCTGGCAAGGTTAAAGGTATGGCAGCTTTAGGGGAGGGAAAACTCAGCAAGGTTAAAGAATGGATGCTTAATAATAATTTCGATGATTTTAAAAATGTTACATTTTATTCTGATTCAATGAATGATTTCCCATTGCTTTTAGCTGCTAATAAACCAATAGCTGTAAATCCTGATAATAAATTGAGGGAGGAGTGTAATAAAAGATCTTGGGAAATTATTGATTTGCCCTAGTTTGAATCTATTTTGTCTGCAACAATTTGAGCTGTTTGTGCACTTAACGTCCAGCCGAGATGACCATGACCTGCATGATAATAAACTCCTTTCATCATACTTTCTCTTGTAATTGGCATCATGTTTGGAGTCATGGGTCTTAGTCCCGCCCATGGTGTATAAGTTTCAGTACTGACATTTGGAAAATATTTTTCAACCCATTTTAGTAGAGGCTTAATTCTGTCTTGTCTGATATCAGTATTTACTCCAGCAAGTTCTGCTGTGCCAGCAACCCTAAATCTATCACCCAGTCTACTAGCAACAATTTTTACTGGCTGATCAATTAATGATACTGTTGGAGCACATTGTTTAGATATTTCGTCTTTGAGATCAATTGTGACGCTATAACCTTTAACTGGATATATATTCATTTTATCACCAAGCCTATTTGCAAAGTTTTGTGTATTTACCCCAGCACAAATGACGACATTATCAAAGTCACCATTGATTATTTCATTTTCGTGTCTCATTGTTAGCACCAGCTTATCTTTTTGTCTGGTTATATATTCAACAGTTGTTTTAAGTTGAAGATTTGCTGAGTACTTTTCTACAAGAACTTTTTCTAGATGAGTACAGAACTTATGAATATCACCGCTTGCATCAGATTTGGTATATATTCCGCCAAGAATTTTTTCATAATTTTTATTATTTTCAAAAGCTGGTTCTATTTCTTTAACTTCATCAGTGGTTAATATATCCCACTCCATTCCCTCTTGATCTAACCATGAAACCTTTTCTTTATCTAATTTAAATTCTTTTTCATTATCATAAAATCTTAAAATACCTTTTTTTAGTAACTCAAACTCTATTCCTTCCTCATCAGCTATTTTGAAATATATTTCTCTAGCTTTTTTTGCAATATCGATTGTTTCAAGAGTATTTTTTTTATGCTCACCTTTTAAAGTTGCCCAAAGAAATCCCAACATCCACTTATATTTTTGAATTTCAGGTGATGGGTTAAATAGTAATGGAGCATCCGGAGTAAACATCCATTTGATTCCACTCACAACATTTTTAGTTGTATTCCATGTTTCTGCATTACTGGCACTCAATTGCCCACCATTAGCATAACTTGTTGCCATTGCAGGATATCTTCGAGAATCAATGATAGTTACGCTATGACCTTTTTTTAAAAGAGCGTAGGCCGTAGTAGTACCAGCGATACCGGCACCAATTACAGCAATTTTTTTCATAATGCATTGTCTCAACAAAACTAAACAAAAGCGACAAAATAATATTAAAAACTTGCTGTTTATTTAAAAAAATTTAGTTACAATCTAAATAAGAATGATTCTCATTTAAAGAACCCTTAAGGAATTAACATGAGCGAATTTATTATTGTATTTAGAGAAGTTTTAGAGGCATCTCTTGTCGTTGGAATTATTTATTTGATTTTAGAGAAATCAAATCAATTAGGACATTTATATAAATTGTGGTTAGGTGTTTTAGCAGCAATTATTGCAAGTATATTAGTTGGTTATTTTGTTCTAGAAGCCAAGGAATCTCTTGGAAATGACTCTACAGCAGCTTTGTTTGAAGGCATTTTTCTTTATCTAACAGCTATCTTGATTTGGTATGTAATATTTTGGTTATCAAAACATGTAAGTGATAGGAAAGAACTTGAAGGTAAAACTTTAAACGCAATTAAGCTTTCCTCATGGGGTGTATTTTTAGTGGTGTTCTTTGCAATTCTAAGAGAAGGTTTTGAAACGGCAGTATTTTTAATTTCAAGTTTTTCTATTACTGGATCTTTTTCATATTTAGGATTTATAACTGGAGCAGTCCTTGCAATTTTAATAGGGTACCTAATTGTTCTTCAGGGAAGGAAAATAAATTTAAGATATGTATTTAAATACACAACCTTATTATTGGTTTTTTTATCGGCTGGGATGGTTGCCTATGGAACTCATGAGGTTGAAGAGTATTTAGTAAAATCAGAACAAATAGAGAAAACAGAAATCTACAGACCTTGGGATATATTGCAACCTCAAACAGGTGAGACAGGCCAGAAGATTTATCATCCGTTACATGATAAAGGATCTATTGGTGTTTTCTTGAAAGGATTTTTTGGATATAACAGCAATCCAAATATTCCTGAAGTTATTTTATGGATTTGTGCTTTGTTTTTTGGCTTAAATATGTGGAGACGATTTTATTTTTAATTGTCTAACTGATCCATATTTTTAATAGCTTTATTCATTTGTCTTTCTCGCGTAGCATGTTCATTTACTGCTTTGAGCATCGCATCTGCTTTTTTCAATAATTCTTCAGTTGAACTTCCAAATTTTTCAAATTCTTTTTTTAACTTTCCAAATTCTTCCATGATTTCTCCAGCCCTGTTATTGAGAGCAAGAGTTCTAAAACCCATATGAACACTAATTAAATATGCCGCTAAAGAGTTTGGTCCCATTATTAGAACTCTTGAATCTCTAAAAACAGACTCTCTAAGATTCTCAATAGAATCAATTAACTGCATCAAAGACTCACTTGGTATATACATAATCCCAAGATCCACAGTTACACCTGATTGAACATATTTTTCTTGAATATCAGATGCGTCCTTTACCACATGCCTTTTTATATCATCTATAGATTTTTTAATTAGTCTTTCATCTGTTTGATCAATTGCATCAAGATAAGTGTCGTAAAGTCCTGATGGAAATTTGGCATCAATAGGTAGCAAAAGCCCCTCAGGCATTTTTAAAACAAATTCAACCCTCTTCCCAGAACCTTTGATTACCTCTGCATTCTTTACATATTGATTTGGATTAAAGATATCTTGCATTATTGATTCAAGTGACCATTCACCAAATTTCCCTGCAAGCGTTCCCCCAGATAAATACCTTCTTAATTTATTTAAAGGATCATGGAATGATTGTATGTCTTTTGTTAAATCTAATAGGGTATCTTCTTGTTTCAGTAAAGCCCTATCTAGTTCTTTAATTGACTCCTGACCCTTGTCTTTATTTAAGCTATTTTGAATCTGTAAGTAAATAATAGTGATTAATAATGAAATTATTATTATTAATATGATTGTAATAATCCACAAATTCATTTTTAGTCCAAGAAAGTTTTAAATCTTCTTATAATATATACCACTAACGATTTAATCCTATAAAATAAGCCCTATGTCAGAGAACATTTTAACTTATTTTGAACAAATCAAGGCCCAAGGTCTTTCAATTGATATCACCAGAGGAAAACCTGACGCATATCAGCTGGATTTAGCTAATGAGCTGTTAAGCATGAATGTTGAGCCTTTTGATGGCGATGTAGACTTAAGAAATTATGGAGAGCCGTTTGGTATCCAAGATGCTAGAATTCTTGGCTCTGATCTTCTATCAGCCCCTGTTGATAATGTTATTACAGGCGAGCAATCTAGTTTAATGCTTACTTATCAGATGATTCTTTCAAAATATCTATTTGCTAAACCGGTGCCATGGAAGGACATTGAAGCTCCAAAATTTATCTGCCCCGTCCCTGGATTTGATAGACATTTTAGAATGTTAGAAGATTTTGGAATAGAAATGATAACAGTGCCCTTGGTAGAGGATGGTGTTGATCTTGATGTGCTATCAGATGCACTTCAAACCAACTCAAATGTGCTTGGAATAATTTGTGTACCACGACACTCAAACCCATCTGGTGAAGTTTATAGCGATGAAAATATAAATGAACTTTTTAAAATTGGTAGACATTATTCTGAAGATTTTCTTTTTCTTTTTGATCATGCCTACTTAGTTCATGATTTCCTTCCCACAAAAGATCAAACAGCTGTTTGGAAATTAGCAGAACAAAACAGTACAACTAATCAAACAGTGGTTGTAACATCTTTTTCTAAAGTTACTTTTGGCGGTGGTGGTTTATCATTTATGGCAGCTGCAAGTGATAACTTAGATTTAATTAAGCGAATAAGAGGCTCGATGGTTATCTGTCCTGATAAAGTAAATCAAAAAAGACATACAAAATTTTTTAAAGATTTAAGTGCTGTTAAAGATCATATGAAAAAGCATGCTGATTTAATAAGGCCTAAATTTGAGATAGCCTATAAAGCATTAGAAAAACTTGATAAAGATGTGGGTGAGTATTCTCAACCAACCGGTGGCTATTTTATAACTTTCAAATCACAAAAACCTATTGCTTCAAAAATTGTTGAGTTGTGCAAAGAGGCGGGAGTGCTTTTGACTCCTGCAGGAGCCACACATCCCTATGGCAAAGATCCTAAAAATAATACCCTTCGAATAGCTCCAACATTTATCAGTGAGAAAGAGTTAGAAATCGCAATGGACGTTTTTATAACTGCTGCTCAAATAGCCCACAACCAAGGTTAATTTAATTTTTTGCTTTAGTGTGGGGGTGATAGTTCACACCATCAAATTTTTCAAATATCTCTTTGATACCAGGATGATTGCAAGGCTTTTTAGATTTATCCAATAATAAGTTTTGTTCTGAAACATATGCGATATAAAAGATTTCTTTATTTTCAGCAAATAAATGATAAAAAGGCTGTTCTTTTATTGGTCTAATTTGTTCTGGTATAGCTTGGTACCACTCTTCAGTATTATTAAACTCCGGATCTAGATCAAAAATAACACCTCTAAAGTTTAAAAACTTATGCTTAACTACATTTCCAATAGAAAACTTTGCTTCAACTAATTTCTGCATTATATTTATAAATTAAACCATTTAAGGAAAAAAGTCATGACAGAAGATTTAAACCAAGAACACATTTCACAAGATTTATTAGTAGTATCCACTAATGATATAGATGGAGTAGAGATTGTTGATTATGTAGGCATAGTGCAGGGCAGCACAGTTAGGTCTAGAAATGTGGGGTCTGATATTTTTGCTAATTTAAAAAATTTAGTTGGAGGTGAGCTTGTTGGCTATTCTAAATTATTACAAACCTCTAGGGATCAAGCCTACCAAAGAATGTTAGATGATGCTAAAGCAAAAGGAGCAAATGCTGTTGTCTGTTTTAGGTTTCAAACCTCAACCATAACTCAGGGTGCGTCTGAAATATTGGCATATGGCACTGGTGTAAAAATTAAAAAATAAGGAAAAAAATGAATAAGACAGAAAAGGTAGCTTTTAGAGAAGCTGTGATCGTAGTATTAATGGGGGCCGTAATTAATTTTCCACTTCAAACATTTTTATTATGGTTAACAATTGATAGTTGGCAGTGGTCAAACCCGCTTACAATTTCATTGTTCACTCAATCTATTCTTACTTTAGTTGCCCTTGTAAGGGTTTTTTCAATAAGAATGAGATTTCAAAGAGGAAAATTTTAGGACCTAATCCTTTTTCTTTTTCTTCTCCTTCATATGATCTTTATGAGAGTCATGCATTCTCATCTTCATTCTATGATTAATCATGTCTTTACACCATACATCATAAACAGTCGAATAATTTGAAGCTAAGGCAGATAGAGCAATAGCATCGGCCCATTTTTCATCGTTCCATGATTTATCTTTTGAATCTCCATGCTTTTTAATATCTTCAAAAACATCATCTGCGGTACTTAGAAACCATCCAATCCCAGATTTAGTTTCCATACATTCTTTTGCACTCATAAGCTTATTTGGATGTTCTCTTTTTTCTTTTTTATGATCATCAGCATATAAAGATCCGAACATTGAAAAAGCAATTATTAAAGCAGTTATTTTCTTCATATTTCTCCAAAAATTATATTTATACTAATAGAGTAAATTATTTACAAAAAAGTTCAAAAAAATATTTACTTTTAAAAAAAAATATTCATAATGCTCCGATATTTATACTCATAGGCATAATTCTTTTTGTCTATCAGTATGACTATCCTTGAAATTATTCAAATTATTAGCGTAGTTTTTGGCACATTGATAGCCGCGCCTCTTATTGTCTCAAAAAAGTATAATAAGAGATTGTTGGGACTAATTGCAGTTGCAATGGGGAGTATTCTTGCAATGATAGTTCAACTATATGCTGGTTTATATTACTTTTTCTTTGCTTCAGCTTTTTGGTTATTAAACTCTGCACATGCTATTCGTAAAATGCTCAGGACAAATAGAGAAATTCTTTAGGCATTAACGAAATCTTTATATTTTAGAATAGATAAACCCTCTGAATTATCATTCATTTTTTGCACCATCGCTTTGGCAACATATTTTGCATCTATAAATCTTAAATCTGATAATGGACCAAGCATCAATGGATCAAAAATTTTACCTCCTAGCTCTATTAATGAAACATCAAGTTTAAATTCTTCATCAACTCTTTGACCTAGCAAATGACTAGGCTGGGCAAAGATAGTTTTTGTAAATCCTATTTCTTTAACAAGATCTTCCATATTGCCCTTTGTTTTGAGATATAAGTTCTTTGAAGTTTTGTCTGCTCCTATTGCAGACACTATCGCTATTGATTTTGCACCATTATTAAAAGACTTTTTGGCTATGTTTAAAACATATTCAAAATCTATCTTGATAAAATCATTTCTATCAGATTTTCGAATATACATAAGCTCACTTGAACCCAATTTCTTCCCAATTGATATGTATACATGATCCACTTCTGGAAAATCTATATTATCTATGTCATCAAAATCTGAAATAATTTCACTACAGTTTTCTTGGACAATACCTCGAGTTCTTCTTGATAATAAAAAAATCTCCTGACTTTCTTTTGAGACACACTTAAGAACTTCACCCCCAACAAGACCAGAGGCTCCAACAATCAATGTTCTAATTTTTTTCATCAAATAAAACTGAGAATACTCGATAATAAATTTTCTACCGAGTCTTTACCATCCAATGTAGTGTCTGCCCATTTCTTATAAAGAGGCTCTCTTTCTTTATAAATATCATCAATACTTAAACCCTCAGGAGCAGCTAATCCTCTTTGTTGACCTTGACCAATTCTGTTTTTTATTTCTTCAAGAGGCGTATTAATATAAACAATTTTAGAAAAAGAGCTTAAATGAAACATCGATTTTTCAGAATAGACTGCGCTTCCTCCAGTAGAGATAATTTTTATATGTTTATCAAGACTTAGTATTACTTCTTCTTCAGCGCGCCTAACAAATTTATATCCGTTATCTTTTTTTATTTGTTCAAGAGAGGCTTTAAATTTTTCTTCGATTAATAAGTCAGTATCAGTAAAATTAATTCCCAAATTTTTGGATAATGCCTTTCCAATGGTTGATTTTCCGCAACCAGCCATACCTATAAAGCTGACATTTTTAATTATATCCATATCCATTTGTTGCTTTTATAAGTTCATGGGTTATCTCTTTTTCAAAAGCGGTATGTCCAGAGGAGGGCGCTACAATTAATTTAGCTTCAGGCCAATTCTTAGAAAGCTCCCATGCAGTTGTCATTGGACAAACAATGTCGTATCTACCTTGAACAATTGTAGTAGGAATATTTCTTATGATATCTATTCCAGATTCAATTAATTGATTCTCATGTTCTAGAAAACCTTTATTTACAAAATAATGATTTTCAATAAGAGCAAAAGCTAATGCAAATTGAGGATTAGAAAAGCTATTAGCCATATCTGGGTTATAACTTAAACTGCTGGTTGAGCCTTCCCACCTAGACCAAGCTATTGCTGCAGCTAGTTTTTTTTCTTCATTATCACTTTTAAAAATCTTATGGTATGCAGACATTAAATCATCTCGCTGGTTTTCATCAATTGGCTCTAAAAATTTTTCCCAAGCTTCTGGAAAAATATTGCTAGCTCCTTCTTGATAGAACCAATCCAGCTCTTTTTTTCTGAGCATGAAGATTCCTCTTAGGACCATTTCGCTTACCGATGCTGGGTATGTTTGAGAGTATGCAAGAGACAATGTGCTACCCCAAGAGCCTCCAAAAACAAGCCAATTTTCAATTCTAAGCATATTCTTAAGAGCTTCTATATCTTCAACAAGGTCCCATGTAGTATTTTTTTCAAGACAGCCATGAGGCTTACTCCTTCCACATCCTCTTTGGTCAAAGATTACAATGTGATATTTTTTAGGATCAAAGAACCTTCTTACAGCAGTGCTGCCTCCACCACCAGGACCTCCGTGAAGAAAAACAGCAGGCTTTCCATTTGGGTTCCCACATTGTTCATAATAAATTTGATGACCATCTCTTTCCATGAAACCACTATTAAATGGCTCAATTGGTGGGAAGAGTGTGAAGATTTCAGACATACTTACTAACTATATTTTTTTTTCAGAGATTTAATTTCATTTGATAGGATAACTTCTTTATCTTTAAAAAATTGCTCATGATTTTTTTCAACAACGCTTAAGTCATACAAATAATTAATCATTACTCCATGAGATTGCTCCATGCCTTTAGAAGATATATCTGCATTTAGATTTATTTTATGAAGAATCGCTCCATTACCTAGATGAAATCTTGCAACTGGATCATTGGGCATTAGGTCTTCTCTATTAGATTCTGTTAAGTAGCTAATCGTTTTTTTAATAAGACCTTCATCATCAGAGATATTATTTAAACAATTTTCATAAACTAATGGAGCATTATTTTCCATCCATTTCATTAATCCAGGTACTGGAGATAGAGTAACAAATGTATTAAGTCCCTGGATCTCTTGTTTGAGCTTATGAGCAACCTTTTTGATTAAAAAATTTCCAAATGAAATTCCTGATAGACCATCTTGACAGTTAGATATGGAGTAAAAAACCGCCGTATTTATTTCGTCTAAGCTTGTTTCCTCTCTATCCATTGTAATAATATTCTGAATTGATGTTGGTATTTCTTTGGTAAGGGCAACTTCAACAAATATTAGTGGATCTTCAGGTACTAGAGGATGGAAAAATGCAAAGCACTGTCTGTCATTTGGTGCTAGCCTTGATCTTAAATCTTTCCATGAATTTATTTCATGAACAGCTTCATACTCTATTATTTTTTCAAGAACGTTTGCCGGCGTTGACCAATCTATTTTTTCTAATACAAGAAATGATGGATTAAACCAATACTTAAATAGTTTAAGCAAACCTGCATCAAGGGGCTTGAGTTGACTATTTCCTTGTTTTAAATGTAGTCTGATTTGTTCTCTTAGCTCTATAAGTCTATGAGTTCCGTTTGGAGTAGCATTTAATCTTCTAAATAACTCTATCCATTTTGGTTCAGCAGCATTACTAAGCTCCTGAAGATTTTTTTGATTTTTATTTATTGAATATTCTTCAGCAACTTTAACAATAACTTCTGTATCAACATCATATTCACTTAGTAGATATTTAAGATAAACCACTAAATCTTCAGCACTCTGATCTTCTATCAAATCTAGCAAATGTTCAGCAAATGCAATTGAAGAAACCTCTCCACTTGTATGCATAACTGACTCGGTTGCTTGATTTATATCTTTATGAAGAGTGCCAAAGCCCTGAGCACGAAATCTACTCAAGCTAAGGCCATTCTCCATAATTGAAGAAATCATATTTTGGAAAAAATTCATAGTTAAACTATACTTTACCACTTTTATTTGGCCGAATTTATAAAAAATAAAGAGGTTAATGATTATTGGATAATACAATGAAAAACAAAGATTCGAATTCGAAATATTATATTCATCCTGAAGGGTGGAAGTTTGCACTTATCTTTTTTGTATTATCTTTCTTAGTGTCTTTAATTTATATCCCGATAGCATTCATAGGTTATTTACTGACATTGTTTACATTATGGTTTTTTAGAAATCCAAAAAGGAATACTCCTAAAAATCCAAATGCAGTTATTAGCTCTGCTGATGGCAAGGTCTGCTTGATTGACCAAGCAATACCGCCTCAAGAAGTTCAGCTTGGCAACAATCATATGCTTCGCATTTGTGTTTTTATGAATGTGTTTAACGTTCATATAAACAGAAGCCCTGTTGAGGGAAGAATAGATAAAATTATTTATAAAGAAGGAAGTTTTTTAAATGCTAGTTTAGACAAAGCAAGTGAAAAGAATGAGAGAAGTAGCATGGTTATCTCAAACACTAATGGTATACAACTTGTAGTTGTTCAAATTGCTGGGTTAATTGCTAGAAGAATTTTAGGCTTTGTCACTGATAATCAGTATCTTGATCAAGGTGAAAGATATGGATTAATTAGATTTGGATCTAGAGTCGACATTTACATGCCACTGGATGCAACTGTAAATTGCAAAGTTGGTGACAAAGTTATAGCCGGAGAAAGTGTTCTTGCAACATTGAACTAAGCCGATGAAAAAAATAAATCTAAGATCACTTTTACCAAACTTAATAACACTCTCTGGTTTAAGCTTTGGATTAAGTTCAATGAGATTTGCAATAGAAGGTGAATTTAACTTGGCAATAATTTGTATATTATTTGCAGCTGTGTGCGATGCTCTTGACGGCATGCTTGCCAGACATTTAGATAGCGAATCAGACCTTGGGTTTCAATTAGACTCTTTGTCAGACTTTTTAAGTTTTGGCATTGCCCCTGGCTTATTAATGTATATGGCAATTTTTGATCAAAATAGTATTGGTGCTTTTGCAGCCCTAGTCTTTATTGTCTTTTCTTGCTTAAGATTGGCTCTTTTTAATGTTCTTCATGAAAAATCAAAGAGCAATGAGGCACACAGATTAGATTTCTTTACTGGCATACCAACTCCGGCTGGCGCTATATTAATTATGCTTCCTTTGACTCATGTTTATATGGGGTTTGACTGGGCTTATGAAAATCTTAATTTTGTTGCAGGATACATAATTCTTATAAGCGGCTTATTGGTAAGCAAAATACCAACTTTCTCAATTAAGGGCAGGGATTTTTTTATCAAATCTAAACTAATGTTCTTAATGCTATTCTCTGGTTTAGTTTTGAGTATGATTAATTTTCCATGGCACACATTAAATGTATTGGCATTGATATATTTTTTTACAATTCCTTTCTCAATTCTGTCGTGGCAAAGACAGAAATTTATTAAAAGCTAAAACTAAATTTTTGAGTAAAGCGCATCAATTAATTGATTAGCAGTCTTATATAAATTTTTTGTGTCATGCATTTTATTGCATAAAAAAGAGAAACCTATTTTCTTATCCGCATCTCCAAATGCAACTGCTCCACCAATGCCAGCATGACCATACATAGATCCCATAAATCTTGGTGAAAAACTACCCTTTAAAAGCATCTCGCTTGCTAGCTCAAACCCAAGACCGAAAGTTATATCAGATCCAAATAAAACCATATCAGGGCCTGATGAGTATGGCTGAATACAATATTTAAGGGTCTTAGGATTTATAATTTGATTTCCATTTTCTTTACAGTCTGAACTTAAAATTCCATACAGCTTGGCAAGACCCTCGGAAGTTCCATGGCCGTTAGCAGATGGAATCTGCGCCATACGCCAGTCTGGTGAATTAACATATTCTTTGTTGTCACCAGCCCTTTTTTGAAAAGCTATTTTGAAGTGACCAGTCTCCATAGATTTTTTTAAGTTTCTTAACTTTTCAGGCAGCATAATATCTGGGACGTATTTAATTTTTTCAAAAGGAGGACTACTGTCACCAAAATCTTCAAGAACTTGCATATCAGCACAATTAATAAAATCTTCTTCTGATAAACCAATCTTAAAATTTATATTTAACGGCTCAGCAATCTCTTCTCTAAAATAAGTTCCAACATCACGCCCATCAATCCTTCTAATGATCTCACCCACAAGCCATCCGTAAGTTATAGCATGATAGCCTTGCATTGAACCCGGTTCTGCAAACGGCTTTTGTTTTGCAAGCATGTCTGTATAGACGTCCCAGTTTTTCCAACTATCTAAGGGAACTCCATTTTGAAAACCAAAGTTGCAAGCTCTGTGACATAAAAAATCTATAACTTTTGTATTCTCTTTGCCATTGCAGCCATACTCAGGCCAGTAATCAGATACTTTTTTATTAACATCAAGCTGACCTCTGTCGATTAGCATAGCAATACAAATTGCTGTAACACCCTTTGTGACTGAATAAGTATTAACGATGGTATCTTTATCCCAGGCTTTTTTCTTAGATTTATCTTTGTAGCCGCCATATAGGTCTATTATCATTTCTTTGTTATATGACACTGCAACAGAAGCACCAATATCGTAACCAGACTCAATAGAATCTCTTAGAATATCTTCTATTTCTTTAAATTTGGAATCGCAATACCCCTTAACAACAGCCATAAAATATTTTTGATGATTATTTATCTCCAATTAACAGGTTAATATAGACTTGAAAAATTTAAAACAATTGAATGATAAAAATAGTAAACTATTTACATCATGTCTAAAGGTTTTGTTCTATCATCTGAGATTTTAAATAATAAAATTAATGTTCCTAGCTTTGAAAAAAAGTTTGTACATAGTCCATCAAATTTTCTGAATGATTTAGATCTTTTTACAAAAGGCCAACCCTTTGATTTATATAAAGAGCTTAGAGAAAATGCCCCAGTATTTTTTCACCCCCCAATGTTGAGTGATCCAGAACCGGGCTATTGGGTTCTTACAAGGTACGAAGATATAAAGATGGTTTCAATGAATCCAAAGATTTTTTCATCACAGTACTCAACTGGAAACTTATTAACACTTGGCTCAGAAGAAAACAGACACCCAAAATTATTTAAATCTACGATTGACCACATGCTTAATCTTGACGGCGAGATGCATCTAAACTTGAGAAAAGAACATATGCCTTTTTTCAAGCCGGGTTATATAGATGAATTACAAAATAAAGTTTCCATGAAAGTTAGTCAGTTACTGGATGAGGCAGAAAAGTTAAATGAATTTAATTTAGTTAGAGAAATATCTCAGCAACTGCCAATCTATACTCTGTCTGAAATCTTGGGTATTCCTGAATCAGATAGACAAAAACTTGTAGAGTGGATGGAATTTTTAGAGTTAGCTCAATATTTTACTCTTGAACAAATTAAGCAAAATGAAGAAGGTGTAACTGATACCACACCAGATCCTGCACTTGTTGAAATGTTCGATAACATGATTGATGAAATGTTTAACTACGGAAGATTTATTCTTAACAAGAAAAAAGAGAAACCAGAAAATGATTTACTAAGCGCAATTGCAAATGCAAAGATTGAAGGAGAGGATTTATCACAAGAATTTCTTGACGGCTCATGGCTTTTAATAGTTTTTGCAGGCAATGACACTACAAGAAATACCATGAGTGGCGGTATTAAATTACTTCACGAAAATCCTGAGCAAAAACAATTAGTTTTAGATGATTTTGAAAGGGTCTCAGGACTAATTAATGAGACTGTTAGATATGTTTCTCCTGTAATTCATATGAGAAGAACCTCTCTTGAGGAAACAGTTATAGGCGAACAAAGAATAGGCCCTTATGAAAAAATTGCATTGTGGTATGGAGCCGCAAACAGGGACCCTGAAATTTTTGATGACCCAGATAAATTTAATATCATGAGAAGCAATGCTGAGAAACATCTTGCATTTGGAATTGGAAGACACACCTGTCTCGGCAAGCCTGTTGCTCTAATGCAATTAAGAGAGTTTTTCTCACAGTTTTTATCAAGATTTCCAGACTATCAATTAACCGGGGACTGGAAAGTTGCACCGAATAATTTCGTTCATGCGATTCAAGAGATACCAATTAAGTTAAAAAAGTAATTTTTTTATACATAGTCTTTACTATTATAAAAATTTAGATTTTAATAGATCTGTCGTGATTTGATCCTATTGCCGCGACAAGAAAGAAAGAGCTAAAACGGAATTTATTCCCAGGATTTAAGTTTACAAAATGAGGTTTACCTTTTTTGGACTAGTTATTAACGTATTCTTTTATTAGGATTCAAGCTCCCCTTGAAGTTATAACTAGTCCATTTCTGTTTTATTTTATTAAGATCTAATTTTTTAATGATGGTGCCCAGAGGTGGGATCGAACCACCGACACAAGGATTTTCAGTCCTTTGCTCTACCAACTGAGCTATCTGGGCAATAAATGAAAGAGGATTATAGAAAAGATTCCATCCAATGTCATTAAGATTAAATTTTTAATTAATTAGCTACGAACCTTTTTATTTTCTGGATCATAAAGTGAACCTTTGCCAACTATTTTAACAGTAATAGGATAAACACCGTCACCGTCTTCATTAAAGTATTCTATGGCTAGCTTTTGATCCTCTTTTGCAAGTTCAGCAGGCAAATAACCCATAACAACAAACTCTTTTATAGAAGGGCAATAGGACATTCCAGTGGTGTATGATCTCCTTCCTTTACTGTCCACCGGGACTTCTCCAGTACTTGGATCAACTATTGGAGAAATTCCAACCGGGTACCTAGGAACTCCCGATACATTGAGGTCGTCGACAGTCATGGTACACAAAATTGCACACGGGTCTTCTTCTCTATGTTTTAAATGAGCAGCTTTTCCGTGAAAATCTGCTTCTTTTACAAGAGGTCTTTGAATAGCTGCCTCACACGCATTGTATTCAGTTTCTAGATCAGCACCTTGAAGCCTGAAACTTTTTTCAAGACGTCTACTGTTAGCATAAGTTTCTATTCCAACAGGAATTACTCCAACTTCGAGTAATGAATCATATAATGCTAAGCCTTCGTCGCTATTATTGTTGAGATAAATTTCCCAACCGCTTTCACCCACATAGGATATTCTTGCAGCCCAGACATCAATAGTCTTTCCGCCCGATAAATTAAGGGTTAAATTTTTTGCTGTTACAAATGGAAAATTTTCTAAGCTAATTTTATCTGCATCAACAAAATTACCTAATGCTTCTTCAGCTTTTGGACCCCACAAACCAAGAGTTGCTATATCATGAGTTCTAATTGTGATTTCACAATCAAGATCATTATCGTCCCTATAATTACGCAATGTAACCCAATCTCTGTTTCCATCAGCACCACCGGTTACAACCCTATATTTAGTATCACCAAGTCTTGAGATAGTTAAATCAGCATGCACGCCACCATCTTCATCAAGAAAATTTGTGTATATAACTTTTCCAATAGGAGTATTGCCACCAACTTTTGCTACTGAAAGATATT
>Ga0181597_10003471_pt1 | contig 16367 bp, 12 predicted proteins | sample 041ome_5_FD_148647 | JGI IMG/M metagenome (GOLD analysis project Ga0181597, IMG submission 148647) | Coastal salt marsh microbial communities from the Groves Creek Marsh, Skidaway Island, Georgia - 041403US metaG (spades assembly) | ecosystem: Environmental > Aquatic > Marine > Intertidal zone... | reverse complement strand
GGTCTTTGTTGGCGCGTATCGCACTGCCGAGCGCGTCAGCCAAACCACTGGTTTGCTGCGCAACGATCGCCGAACAGCCAGAGAGCACAACAGCAAAAACAATGACAACACTGCGCGCTACACGGCGGGGAAAATACCGCACTACTCAGGACCTCTTTTTTAGCGATTGACCGCTGTGATCGCTCTGTCATAGAAACGACGGCTTCAATGATAACGATACCGAAACGCATGCTCTACTGCCCGCAAAATGTGTCCCTGCCTTGGCTCCGGTGCGAGAACGTCGCAACGTCAGGCGTTGGTAACCGGCATTTCGCGCACACCACGCATGATCATGGTGTCCATATACTCATAGTGCCTGCTCGCCAGAGCTAGCCCCGGCAGACGATTCAGCACGCCAGATATAGCGATCTGCCCTTCAAGACGTGCAAGAGGCGCACCCATACAAAAATGGGGACCATAATTAAAGGTCAGGTGTAAGTTCGGAGATCTACAGATATCAAATTTCTCTGGCTGATCAAAGACTCTTGGGTCATGGTTCGCCGCGTTAATCATCACAAAAACGCGCTGCCCTGCCTCAAGAACTTTGCCGTGCAAGGTTTGAGTGGATCCGACAACCCTCACCGAGGCTCCTGTAGGCCCGTCATATCGGAGAATCTCCTCGATCGCTGACTCAACAAGAGACGGCGACTCTTTAAGTCGACGGAGTTGATCTGGGTGGTTGAGCAGCGCTCTGACACCGTTTCCAATAAGGTTCGTTGTGGTCTCGTGCCCACCGAAGAGAAACAGCATCGCGGTGCCCACCACCTCGTCATCCGTCAACGCCTCTTCGGCTTCCCTCAACGCCATCAACTCTGTTAACAAATCTGATCGAGGCCGCCGCTCGCGCTCCTTAATGGCGCCCATAAAATAATCAGCCATCGCTACGGCACCGGCCTCAGCTAGGCTGTATTTTTCCGTTGAAGTGGTAGCACTGCCAATGAATAGCTGCATATTTGCTGACCATTCCCGCACTGCGTCCATGTCACGCTCGGGCAAGCCCAGCAAACGCATGATCACCATCGCGGGAAGTGGGAAAGCATACTCAGCAATAAAATCAAATTCTCTCTTACCCTCCAACTGACCCACCAAAGTCTCAACGGTGGCCTCCACCATAGCGCGCTGTTGCTCGACCATTTCGGGATTAAAAACGAGCTTCATCGCCTTTCTAAGGCGGGTATGATCTGGCGGGTCTTTAAACGCAACCCAAGTGCTCAGGTAGCGAATGAGCTTCTCAATTTTTGACTGTCGCTCGGGCGCGAGCGCGCTAAAGAATGGGCTCATGCGATCAGCGGAGAAAGTGTCGTTCCGCAAAACAAACTTGGCGTCGTCGTAGCCGGTGATTACCCAACTGCGAAGGGGTTCACACCAATGTACTGGCTCTAGCGCCTGTAGACGCTTAAGTACAGGGATGGGATTATTGATAGTTGCCCGGTCGCGCGGGTCGAAGACGAGACTCCCGGCTAGAGAGGGCGCATGCTGCTCCACGTTGCTAAAGCCTTGCATTTGCTCATCACGTTGCTATGTTACCAGCAAGCCTAACACCTACCAAGCGATCATTTGGTTCCGCAACGAAGGCTCAAGTATAAGGAGACACCACGTGTTAGACGATACACAGGTTTTTCTACCTGAAGTGTGGGCAAGCCATGCTCAGTTTCGAGCCAACAAACTCGCCCTGATTTGTGGCGAAACAAGACTCACCTGGAGTGAGCTCAACAGTGAATGCAACAGAATCGCGAATGCACTTCTGAACGCTGGACTGGGTAAGCCCAGCAAGATAGCGGTACTCATGGGCAACAGCGCAACTGCGGCCACGGTCTTTTTAGGCGTCATGAAATCGGGCGCATGCATTGTGCCAATCAGTACATTGCTCCGGCCTAAGCAGGTTGCCACTCTTATTAGCGACTCGGGTGCTCAATGCTTGATCACAGACGCCAAGAACCAACCTCTTGCATCGGCAGCGCTTGATGAATTGAGTGCAGCCTTCACGGGCACGTTGGTCCTCGACGGACCAGAAAAACCGGGCTGGCAAGACCTAAATGCTTGGCGCCAACAAGCAAGTACCGCTGAACCCTCTGTGCGTTATGAACTGCACGACGACTTCAACATCATCTATTCATCGGGCACAACCGGCATGCCTAAAGGCATTGTTCAAACACATCGTGCTCGACAGCATTGGTCATACTCCAATGCACTCGAGTTACGCATGGACAGCACCACGATTGCCCTGGCGACCACCTCGCTTTACAGCAATGGCACGTGGTTCATGCTGCTTCCACCTCTTTTCGTTGGAGGCACCGTTGTCATAATGGAAGCCTTTACTGCCCAAGATTGGCTGAGTTTGGTAGAGCGAGAAAAAGCGACGCATTCGTTCATGGTGCCGACTCAGTACATCGCGGTTTTAGAAAGTGAAACACTGCAAAACACAAACCTGGGATCTGTGAGATATCTGCTCTCCGCTGGTTCTCCTCTTCGACAGGACACCAAAGATGCGGTTATCGCCTCAATTTGTGCGGGCCTATTCGAACTCTACGGCTTTTCAGAAGGGTTCGCGACCATCTGCCGACCCGAGGAACACCACAAACGTGGCTCGGTCGGCACACCCGTAATCGGCTTCGACTTACGAATTCTCGACGAGGAGGGAAATGCGCTTGAGGCAGGTGAAGTCGGCGAAATCGCTGGCTACGGCGGCGGACTGATGAAGCAGTATCACAACAACGACAATGAAACCGAAAAATCCATCTGGCGCGACAGCCGCGGTCGCACCTTCCTACGCAGTGGCGATATAGGGCGAGTCGACGAAGACGGATTTCTCTACATTCTCGATCGCAAAAAAGACATGATCCTATCGGGCGGGTTCAACGTTTTTCCTAAAGACATCGAGGAAATTGTTGGCGCTCACCCGCTCGTCTCTGACGTTACGGTCGTTGGCGTCCCGGACAAAAAGTGGGGTGAAGCACCTCTGGCACTCGTAATACCTAGGCCCGGCGGTGAGATCGACACTCAGGAACTGCTCGAATGGTGCAACGCGCGCCTCAGCAAAACTCAACGTATAAAGTCTATTGAGCTACGCGAGGAGTTTCCTAGAAATGCTCTGGGCAAGGTTATCAAAAGAGAACTACGCGCACCCTACTGGGCAGAATCATGAATGATGTATACGTCATCGGTGCTTACAGCACTGCATTTGGCAAGCGCCCTCGCGATTCCGTCAAAGCGCTTACATCAGAGGCATATTTGGGCGTCGTCCAAGACGGAGGCCTGGCAGACGGCTTAGATATCGACAGCGCGTGGTTCGGCAATTGCGGCATGTGGCTCGACGGTCAAGGGAGCATACGTGGCCACGTGTGCCTATCACCTCTGGTGAGTGACGGGCTTTTTCCTGAGCGTGTTCCAGTAACAAATGTTGAGGGGGGCTGCGCAAGTGGCTCACTAGCCTTCAACGGAGCCTGGAAAGATATCGTGTCGGGTACGGCCGATATGAGCATTGCCATCGGCGTCGAGAAGACCTACTACCCAGATGCTCCCGAGAAAACAAAACGGCTCATGGAGGGGGGAATAGATCAATATGACCCTTCGGAGTGGCGAGAGTACTACTCCGCCGCCGGCGCGGTCTCCGGTAAATCGTTTTTACCAGGGGAAGATCGTTCCATATTTATGGATACCTACGCCATGCAAGCCGCGCACCATATGCATCGCTACGGCACGACTCAGCGGCAAATAGCGGCCGCCTCCGCAAAGAGCCACTGTAACGGCGCACTCAATTCAAAGGCGCAATACCAGTTTGAAATGAGCATTGAAGCAGTCCTGCAAGATCGTGAAATATCGCATCCACTTACAAGAGCCATGTGCGCGCCAATTGGTGACGGTGCCGCAGCAGTAATACTGGTGTCGGGACGTCTACTAAGAACCCTGCCCGCGCCGATTCAGGAGCGCGCCATCCGGGTACTGGCAACCAGCTTATCTGGCGGCAAATATCGAGACCTGAATGAACCGGGACTGTCCAGAATTGCGGCCCAAAAAGCTTATAAACAGGCCGACCTGTCACCCAGTGAAATTGATTTGGCTGAGGTGCATGACGCCACCTCTTTCTGTGAGATTTATCAACTGGAGATGCTTGGGCTGTGTGAAGAGGGCGCCGGAGGGCCATTTATCGAAGAGGGGATGGCACATATCGATGGCAAGACCCCGATCAACACCTCGGGAGGCCTGGTATCCAAAGGTCATCCGGTTGGCGCGACCGGATTATCAATGCTCACAGAACTTACCGAGCAGCTGCGTGGCGAGGCTAATTGCCGGCAGGTAGCGGGGGCTCACACTGCCTTGGCGGAAAATGGTGGTGGCGCCATGGGTTTTGATGAAGCGGCCTGCTCTGTCATCATCCTGCAAAGGAAGTAGCTATTTCAGCATTCTCAATCGCGCAATGCGGGGTTTTGCTGCGGGCAGGGAGGAGTATGCAGTCCATACATCGCCTGTTGCTTCATCGATCGCGATGTGGCGCGTATACGCCGGCTCAGTGGGTAATGGCACCGTCAGAATATCGTCGGTTGAGGGCCTGTACCGAATCAAAGTTGAATCCAGAGAACCCGTAGCCCATACGTCATTAGTCAGCTGGTTCACTTCAACGTCATACAGGCCAGTCGAACTGCTACCAAATCGAAACCGCTCAAAGCCTTCCCGCTCTGGGTCAAAAAACGCCACGTAACCTGTATTGAACTCCGGAATCCATAACCCATCATTACTATCCAAACCAGGCCTTCGCGGGCCACTGTTTGCGACAGGCATTTGCCAAAGCGTGGAAGTGTTATTTTTGGGGTCGTAACGGACTAAGGTATTTGCTGCAAGTTGAGTGCTGTATACACGCTCGCGGCTGTCAACTTGTAAGCCATATGGGAGCGGCAAACCCTCCGTAAGTGGCCTTCCTGCGCGTGCAACAGGAATAGACTCAACCGAATTATCGTTGGGGTCCACTACTGCCACCCGCTCCTCGGCGGCGAAATAGTCATTTACCCAGACGCGTCCGGTCGGCCCCAAATCGATACTGTGGGCATACATCCCCACATCTAGCTCAATGTAGGTTCCTGTCTCTATATCGAATCGCAGCACTGACTCTGTGCCGCCATTGACTAGCCATAGTCGGCCTTGATCATCAAACTCCAGAGCTCTGGGCTGCGCATTCACGTTGTCCCGAGTATCAACAGAATAACGGTGTATCTCGCCAGTCTCAGGCTCCAGGGCCCACAGCTCATCGTAAAAGAATGCGGTAACCCATATTCGACCATCTGGTCCAATCACTAAATCATGGGGAAGCGAGTCCTGCTCAGGAAGTGGGTATTCGATAATTTCGATCGCCGAGAGGTCATTGCTTCGCGCTTCCACAGAAGGGCGTAAAGATTTGATGTGGGCATCAGACAAGTTTTCAGCGAGCCAACCAGCATATGCGGAGTCGTCAAAATCCGGAGGGATAACCTCGTAAGCATCCATCGCCCTCATTGCTGCAATCGCACCTAACCACTCGCTAGCGTTCCGAGTGCGACCATCAACCATGATCCGATCAAATCCGAGCTCATGACAGGTAGCACAGTTAACAATGAACTCTCGCTTCATCTCGCCCTCTGGCAGCAGGGCCAACCAGGCTCCGCTGGACAAATGCTCGAGAAAGTCAGCATCCGCCTCGAGTTCAATAATTTGCGATGGCTGTAAGTTCGACAGGGAGCGAGTCTCAAAGCCCGGATACGCCGCTGTCATGACTGCGTTAGTGAGCTCGAGGCCAGTCAGGTCAATATAACCGTTGGCGTCGGAAAATCGCGTTACGCGCTGCGAGTTCTGCAGTAGCGCGGTTATGGTAGCCCCACCTAATGCCTGCCCGTCGGGACCCACCAAGGTGACACCTAGTGGACGTTGCTCGCTAGCAGAGCTCTCTGACGATGCCGCTAAACCGGGCGCAGTTGCCCCGTGCATAAAAGTCAGTGCAGAAACAAGAAAAATGTGACGGAACCTAGAGCCCATCTCGCCAACAAAATCTGCAAGTACGCGCCGCATGACAACACCTTTGAAGCATCTTACTTAACCAGAAGCTAACAGGTTATACTAAAACTACCAAGCATTAGGTTTATGCTTAACGTAACTGCGTTGCGCGAATCTTGAAGCTTCAACAAGACCGAGGAACTTGCAATGTCTCAGGAAAACGTACTTGAATCTGTAAGCAGAACTCACTTTGGCGAAATTCAAAATGTAAATAGCGCGCTGCTCGATTGGCAGGAAGTCGATGGCCAACCGGGCAACTACATCAAAGTACTTACCATCGACGAAAAACGTCACCGCGTCGACTTTCTGTTCCGTCAGGACCCGCACAAAGAGTTTGCACGTCATACCCACCGGTGCACCGCAGTAGCACTGACACTCGAGGGCCTGTGGGGCTACCGAGAAGGCGAGGAAATGCATTTTCCGGGCACATTCTCTTACGAACCCCCTGGTAGCGCCCATACACCTTTTGCGTCAGAACAAGGCATGATGGTATATGCCAGCTTTCAGGGCACTGGCCCAGAGATGCTCGACATTCTGGACGAAAACGACACCGTGCTGGATACGCTAACCCTTGATTTTTTCCGCCAGTATTACGTTGCAGCAGCCTGACATACCCGAGAGATAGGTTTGCGAAATAAAGCATTGAACAAAAGCAACGCAATACAAAAAGTTGAAAAAGGCGCGCGTAGAAACGACATCCTACTCGCTGCTGCCGCCCTCTTTGCGAGCAAAGGATATGCCGCGACATCTATCCGCGACATTGCCGAAAGCGTCGGGCTGTTGTCAGGATCGCTCTATTACCACTTTAACTCAAAAGAAGAGATTCTCCTTGAAGCACATGCTGAAGGTGTAACTCAGGTTATGGCGGCAGTAGAAACCGTAATAGAGAACTGCGTTGATCCATGGCAAGCGATAACTCTGGCCTGCGAGGCACACCTCGCTGTCTTGCTAGGACCAAGCCCCTTCTCGCAAGTTATTACCCCGCAGTTCCCTGGTAGTTTTGAGGGAGAGTTGCGCGACACCTTGCTGAATCAGAGAAACGAATACGAATCGCTGCTTCGGGGCCTGGTGGACAATCTGGCACTACCCGAGGAGGTCGATCGCAGGCTATTCAGGCTGGCACTTCTGGGGGCGCTTAACTGGACGCAAACTTGGTATCGAGCATCAGGGTCTTCCTCCCCTGAGAAGATCGCCCGAGATATCATCACTATGTTCAGGTGCCAGTTAGATTAGGGGCCAACAAGAGCATTCGCCCGCTAGAGCGGCCCCAAAGGGCCGCCGCGCTCGTCATATAGCTTTCGACCACCTAGTTCCCAAAGTTCATTGTTAGAGAGACACCCCACTCACGCGGCCTGCTGTAATAGGCCTCCACGTAGCCAAGACCAAGCACAGATACCCCGTTGGTGACATAAATCTCATCGGTGATATTAGTAACGAAACCCGCGAGTTCCCAACGCTCGTCGTTAGACGTCCATGTAACGCGGCCATTCAACAGCGTGTATGAATCGGATTTGAGTTCGGGAGTGTTAACCGCGTCACGGTATTGCTCATCGCGGTATACCAAATCAGCGCGCACGGCTACATCGCCAACTGGCAGTAAAAAACGATACTCGCCCGAGAGATTTGCACTCAGCTCTGGAGCGTTAATAAGTTCATTACTGTCGGCAATCCCAGCGCTGGCGGCCGAGGCTCCCACCTCATCATATTCTGCATCAAGAAATCCTACGCCCCCTGAAAGACTAAGATTCGCCGTTGGCGCCCACTGAAACTCCAATTCGCCACCGATAATCGTTGCCTCACCCGCATTCTCGATAACGGTTTCAACGTTACCGCCTCCCAGGTCGAGCACCGCCAGCAACTGGATATCTGTATAGTCGTTGTAGAAAATCGCGCCATTTAGTATCAGCGTGTTGTTTGCCATGGTGGACTTAAAGCCAAGCTCATAGACATCTACGTATTCTGGGTCGAATGCCTTGGGCGCAATACCCGATAAGGCACGCGAGTTATAGCCGCCAGCCTTGTAACCAGAAGACGCATTTCCATAGAGCAGGAGGTTATCGCTCGCCTGGTACTCAATACCAACCTTGGGCAGAAACTCAGTCCAGCTCTCTTCCAATGTTTCTGGCGGCAACGGCACTTGACCGGATTCTGGACGAGACAAACCATAAACATACTCTTTGTCGTCGTGGGTGAGGCGCCCGCCAAATGTCAGCGCTAATCTGTCTGACATCGCATAGGTGGCCTCAGCATAAGCAGCCACTGAGAAAGCATCGTATTCAGTATTAATCAGTGCAGTGAGATCGAAGGCGATTGCATCATAAAGCCCAGACAGCAGCGGCGCGTAGAGCTCCGAGTCGCCATCTTCCAGTAGGCCATACACCCCCAACACGTAGTCGAGGTTGCCATTCATTGTCACACCGCTCCACTGGAACTCCTGCGTGAACTGTGTGAAGGTCTCTGGGTTGTCCACCTGCACAATATCAAAAGGGGTGTGCTCAGAATCGCGTCTAATGTCAATGTCATAGTCCCGAATCGATGTAATCGACTTGAAAAGCGCATCACCGACGTCTTTGTTAATCGTGAGTGATGCGCCAAATATATCAGCATCATCCTTTGTCTCGACCGTACCGCCTGAGTTATAAACGCACTTATCGCAGTCATCGAGTGTGCGGACATATGCGGTGCCATATTGATCTGCGGGCGGTTGGAGGTTGTATTTTTCTGCGACAGGCCCCGCCAAAATGCCATTGATCAAAAAGTCAGTGGTGGGATCAAGTGCGTCAAACCGAACCATGGAACCTGCCGGTCCTGCTTGGTCCTGCCGCATATAATCAGCACTTATCAAAACTTCGAGGGTCTCACTGACATCCCAGCGAATACCTAGCCTTGCATCGAACTCTTGGTCTTCACCCAAGTCTTGTCCGATCAAGTTTTTACCCAGCCCATCTCTGTTAAAGGTTGCGATAGCCCCTTTTACCGCCACATTCTCACTGACGGCCATATCGTAATTAGCGTATATATCTGCCCGGCTGTAACGACCAACCGTAACGCCGATCTCTCCAGTGTTGGTGCCCTCAGGTTTTTTGGTAACAACTTTGACCGCGCCGCCAATCGTGTTCCGCCCGTACAAAGTGCCTTGAGGCCCACGTAGGATCTCGATTCGCTCTAGATCCATAAAACTGAAGTCTGCCGCCGCACTACGCGAAATGTACACATCATCTATGTACAGGCCCACTCCCGGCTCATTGGGAAAAGAGTAGTCATCCTGCCCCACCCCCCTGATAAATATCTGGGTAGCGCTGCCGCCACCGTTTGGGATACCGCCATTGATCTCTATGTTGGGAGCGACCTCACCTAGCCGCCCGAAACTATCGATCGACCGATCACGTAAGCCTGTTGAACTAATGGCGACCATCGACACCGGAGTGTTTTGAACGCTCTCCTCACGCTTACGAGCCGTGACGATCACCTCTTCAAGTCCAGTGAACCCCTCGCTTTGAGCAGTTGCGTAGGTTGGTGACAACGCGACACCAGCCCCCAACAGACTCACCACAAACTTCTGTTTTTTGATCCGAGAAATGATGGTCATAGGAAAGTACCCCTAGCGTTAACTGTTTATTTGTATTCTTACAATGGCGGGTTGCTGGACATCCCATGCCATTCGTATGAACCTACCAAGCAGTTGTTAGGATTGCAACTGGTCGTAGTTTGGCATGGGACACGCAGAGGGAGAGTTCAATTGACGCGCCTTGAAACCGCGCAGTAAAAGCGACCCCGTCATCCGATGCAGAAATTCACATGACGATAAGAGGCGCATTCTTCTATTCAGGGGTGCAGCCTGCTGCGCCAGAAAAATATCCAACCCGCTGATCACCAGCACCAGCCGAAGGATCAGCTTAGAGCGCTTATCAAGCTCCTCATAAGCCTTTTGTAGCTTTTCGATCTCTGCCTTGGCGTCTTCGCCGCCCTCCTTGATTTTGGCCTTACTCGCCGCCACGGCACCTGCAAGTGCCACACCGGCGGAGCTCACGCCAAACATCTGCAGAAATTTGCGGCGGCTGTTCGGGGCGGCAGCGGGGACAGAAGTGAAGCTAGGAGTAGCCGCGGTTTCGGTTGTGTCTTCCATGGCGATAACGCTTTCAAAAGCTGCGATTCATCGTGCCCTAATCTAGGGCGCTTTGCGAATTGCGGACTTACGACGCCTGCGATTTGTTCAAAACAACTTCGCCAGGGTCGTTTGCCCGACACCTAGGACGCGGCTTCCTCTAGGGCCTCCAATGCGTCCTGCTGCTCGAGCCACTCATTTTCGAGCGCCGCCAACTCACGCTTCAGTTGCCCTTCCTGTTTCAGAAGTTCAGCCAATTCCGAATTGACGTTTTGCACATACAAATCACCATCAGAGAGCTTGGCCTGCAGCGCCTGCAGGGCTTTCTGGCCCTTTTCAATGCGCTGCTCGAGCTGTCGTAACGACTTTTTGAGCGGTTGTAGCTGGGCACGTTGATTCGCTGCGGCCTGCCGGCGCGCCTTACGGTCGTCTGAGTCTTCTGGAGTAGCAAGGGGCACTGCTGCAGGCGCCGCGTGCTCTGTTGGTTTAGACGACAAGACCCATTTTTCATAGGTTTCCACGTCACCCGCGTAGTCATCCACGGTGCCGTCATTCACCAGCAGCAGTTGCTCTACCGAGTTGCGCAACAGGTGCCGATCGTGACTCACCAGCACAATGGCGCCGGCATAATCCTGCAACGCCACTTCGAGGGCGTGGCGCATGTCGAGGTCTAAATGGTTGGTGGGCTCATCCAGAATCAACACATTGGGCGCCTGCCACACCACGTGGGCAAGGGCGAGGCGCGCCTTCTCGCCACCCGAGAACGGTCGAATGGCCTCCTTGGCGCGGTCACCCCTAAAGTCAAAGCCCCCAAGAAAATCGAGAATTTCCTGATCCCGCGCCTTGGGCGAGAGCCGCTGTATGTGCAAAAACGCGCTGGCGTCGAGATCGAGCACCTCGAGCTGCTGCTGGTCAAAATAGCCAATCTGCAGATGCGCGCCCTCGGTGCGCTCCCCGCCCATGAGCGGCAGCGCCCCGTTCAGGCTCTTCAATAATGTGGTTTTGCCGGCACCGTTTTTACCCAAGAGCCCAATGCGATCACCCGGGCTTAACGACATCGACACCTCTGTGAGCACCGCGCGCTCACCGTGGCCGAGGGAGGCGTCACTCAAGGTCAGCAGTGGGTCGCTCACCTTGCCGGGCTGCGGAAAGCTAAAGCTGAAGGGCGAATCCACGTGCGCCTGCGCCACTTTTTGCATGCGCTCCAGCTCTTTGAGCCGCGATTGCGCCTGGCGCGCCTTGGTGGCTTTGGCCCGGAACCGGCGCACAAAATCCTCGATGTCGGCGATGCGCCGCTGCTGCTTGTCATACTGCGCCTGCTGCTGGGCCATCTGCTCGGCGCGTTGACGTTCATAGTCAGAGTAGCCGCCCCGATACGCCGTAAGCGCTTGGTGGGCAATCTCCAAGGTGCGCTCGCAGGTGGCGTCGATAAAGTCGCGGTCGTGAGAGATCATCAATAGCGTGCCGCGATAGCCCTGCAGCCAGCTTTGCAGCCACAGCGTGGTGTCGAGGTCCAGGTGGTTGGTGGGTTCGTCAAGGAGCATCAAGTCCGAGGGCGCCATCAGCGCCCGGGCCAAATTCAGTCGAATGCGCCAACCCCCGGAAAAACTCGACATCGAGGCATCCATTTTTTCTCGCTGAAACCCGAGGCCCAATAACAGCTGCTCGGCCCGGCGCTCGGCGCTATAACCGTCGAGCTCCTCCATATGCTGATGCAGCGTGGCGGAGCGCTCATAATCCCCGGCCGCATCGGCAGCAGCGAGATCCTGTAGCACTTGATACAGCGCTTCATCGCCGGCAATCACATAATTGCGCGCCGTGAGGTCACTGGTTTCGGTCTCTTGGGCCATATGTGCGATGCGCAGGCCGTTGAGTCCGCGAATATCGCCCGCGTCGGCCTGGAGTTGGTCGAGCAGCAAGGCAAACAGGCTCGATTTACCACAACCATTGCCGCCAATCAGCGCTATTTTTTGGCCGGGTTGCAGGGTAGCTGAGGCATCCGAAAACAAGAGCTTTTGGCCGCGGCGCAGGGCAATGTTGTCAAGAATAATCACGGTGCTCTCTGTGTCCGCCCTTAGCCCTGCTGCTCGCGCTGAATCCGCCACAGCTCGGCGTACTTTCCGTTAGCTGCCAACAGATCTTGGTGGGTGCCCTCTTCCACCACCGCGCCGTACTCAATCACCACAATGCGATCGGCATCCACTACCGTCGAGAGCCGGTGCGCAATCACCAGCGCCGTGTGACGCCCCGCCAACGCGCGGAAGGCGCTCATCACGGCCTGCTCGGAGTGGCTATCCAAGCTCGAGGTCGCCTCGTCAAACACCAGAATCGGGGCGTCTTTTAATATTGCCCGGGCAATCGATACCCGCTGCCGCTCGCCCCCCGAGAGCTTGAGCCCGCGCTCCCCCACTACGGTGTTGAGCCCATCGGACAGCCGCTCGATCACCTCGCCTAAATAAGCGGCCTCAATCGCCTGCTCCACTTCGGCGTCCGTCGCCGTGGGTCGGCCGTAGCGAATGTTCTCCCGCAGCGAATCGTTAAAGAGCACGCAGTCCTGAGGCACCACCGCAATGGCGCGGCGCACCGAGTCCAAACTCACCGCGCGAATATCGGTACCGTCAATCTCGATGGCGCCTTCGGTCGGGTCGTAAAAACGAAACAGCAGCTTGCTCACCGTCGATTTGCCCGCACCACTGGCACCCACCAGCGCCACCGTCTCGCCACCGGCGATGGTCATATTGAATTGTTGAAGCACCGGGTTACCCGAAGCATAGGCAAACCCCACATCTGCAAAGCGAATACGTCCCTCGGTCACTGTCAGTGTTTTATCGAGGGGCGCCGGCTGTAACGACTGAGTTTCTTCCAGCACCCCAAACAACCGCTCGATATTGGCGAGCGCCGCTTTGATCTCGCGGTACACAAAGCCCAAAAAGCCCAGCGGCATAAAGAGCTGCAGCATAAATTGGTTCACCAGAATGAAATCACCGAGGGTCATGGTGCCGGCGTCTACCGCCATGGCGGCCATACCGAGCATGAGGGTTTGGCTAGTGGCGATAATGAGCGCCTGGCCGCCGTTGAGCGCAAATAGCGACAAGCGATTTTTGCGCCGCGCCTGCTCCCACACCTCCAGCGCCGCGTCGTAGCGCTCGGCCTCAAAGGTCTCGTTATTAAAGTATTTCACCGTCTCGTAGTTAAGGAGGCTGTCGACCGCGCGGGTATTACTGTCGGAGTCTGCAGCGTTCACTTCGCGCACGTACTGGGTGCGCCAGGTGGTGGCGCGAAACGAAAAGCTGCCGTACAAAAACACCGACACCACAATCACCGCCGCATATTCAACGCCGTAGTTAATCAGCAATAGGATCGCCACCATCGCAATCTCAAACAGCGTGGGCGCAATATTGAAAATAAAAAAGCGCAACAAAAAGCTGATGCCGTTGGTGCCACGCTCAATGTCTCGGGCCAGCCCACCGGTGCGGCGGTTCAGGTGGTAATCGATATCGAGGCTGTGCACATGCCGAAAGGTCTGCAGACCAATGCTATGCATCGCCTTTTCGGTCACCCGGCCAAAGAGCGTGTCGCGCAGCTCGCCAAAGAGTGTATTGCTTAACCGCGCCGCACCGTAGGCCAGCACCAGCAGCAACACCACCTGCAGGGCGAGTTGGTCGGCGTTGGTATCGAGCCCGTCCACCAGCGCCTTGAGTAAAAACGGAATGCACAGCAACCCAGCCTTGGCACCGAGCAGGCACAGGAGCGCCAAGCCCACCCGCTGGCGATTGGCACTGAGTACTGGAGCCAGTCGCCCCCAGAGTTTTTTTAACAGCGGGATGCCGCCCTCTGAGCTGTCTTCGCTGAACGCCTGGCTGCGCATACCGCTCCATAGTGCAGGTGGGTTTATCCATCAGGGGTGTTATCTGAATGGCCCCGCGCTCGCGCGGCGGGGGGGGGCATTATCGCCGACTCGCCCCGTTAAGTGGGGCGAATCCATGGTTTATTTGCCACGCCTTGGCGAGTGCGTTAAGTGAAGGCTTGTCCAGAACTACTTGTAGCGACGCAATCTCAAGTAATGAGAACCCGCTTCAGCAGTGGCGCCCACGAAAACGACTGTGTCAGTCAGGCTGCCGACTGAGACTCGCGCGCTTTCAACATCGTTAGGGCGGTATCTTCGATCATGTCTTCCTGACCGCCGATCATTTTCTTGCGGCCCAGCTCCAACAGGATATCGCGGGGCTCAATGCCGTACTTGGCACCCAATCGGTTAGCGTGCAGCAAGAAGGTGGAGTACACCCCCGCATAGCCCAGAGTGAGGGAAGAACGGTCGATACGAACAATGTGGTCCATCATCGGAAAAACCAGCTCTTCAGCCATATCCATCAGGCCAAACATATCGCACCCGGTTTCAATACCCATCCGGTCGCAAACAGCAACAAATGCCTCGAGCGGCGTGTTACCCGCGCCCGCGCCCAAACCGGCGACTGAACAATCGATGCGAGACGCACCGGCGCGCACGGCGGCAATTGAATTGGCAATCCCCATGCCGAGGTTATTGTGGCCATGAAAACCAATCTCTGTACCATCTGCCAGCGTGTTGCGGAGTGCCGTCACGTACTCAGTCACATCCTCGGGGAGCATGTAACCCGCTGAGTCGGTGACGTACACGGTTTGCGCCCCGTACGACTCCATTTTCTTGGCTTCCTCCGCCAGACCCTGAGGCGTATTCAGATGCGCCATCATCAAGAAACCCGAGGTATCCATGCCCAACTCTCGACCACAGGCAATATGCTGGGGAGAGGTATCGGCTTCGGTGCTGTGGGTGGCCACGTGCACACTGCGCACCCCGTGCGCATGGGCTGAGCGCAGCTCGTTCATGGTGCCCAGGCCCGGAATCAACAGTACTGACATGATGGTCTTATCCAACACGGGCGCAACGGCATCCCAGTACTCTTCATTGGCGTGGGGGGCGAAGCCATGCTGCAACGAATTGCCTCCCAAGCCCGCACCGTGGCTGACCTGAATCATCGGCACGTTGGCTTTTTCCATCGCCGCGGCAAAGCTCGCCATCTGCTCTGTCGAAATCTGCTCACGCTTGGCGTGCATGCCGTCGCGCAGGCACATGTCATGGCATAGGACTTTTCGTCCGGCAAGATCTGACTGACTCATACGGCCTCCGCTAACAATTTGAGTTCGCCATTGAGAATTTTCTCAGCGTACATTTCTGCTGTGCGGCACGCCGCCGCCGTCATGATGTCGAGGTTGCCCGCATAGGTCGGCAGATAATCACCCAGCCCGGCCACCTCCATAAATACACCGACTTTATTGCCTTCAAACACCGGGCCGTTTACCAGCCTATAGCCCGGCACGTATTGCTCCACCTTACCGATCATCTCCATCAGCGACTCGGTAATCCGCTTCTGATCGGGCTCGTCGTCGGTCATGCAATAAATCGTGTTGCGCATAATCATGGGCGGCTCGGCGGGATTAATAACGCACAGCGCTTTGCCCCGTCGAGCACCCCCCACCTCGCAGACGGCGCTGGACGTGGTGTAGGTGAACTCATCAAGATTGGCCCGGGTTCCCGGCCCAATCGACTTGGAAGCCAGACTGGCAATAATTTCGGCGTAATCGACCGACTGAACGCGACTGACGCCGTATACGATAGGAATGGTCGCCTGTCCTGCACATGAAATCATATTGACGTTCATGGTTTCGGCAAGCTCATCGAGATTGACCGGAGGCACACACAACGGGCCAACCGCCGCGGGCGTGAGGTCAACCATAAATACGCCGTGCGCATTCATTTTGTCGGAGTTCTCTTTGTGCACGTAGGCTGAGGTTGCATCGAATGCGATCTGGACGCCGTCAGCAGCCAAGTGTGGCAGCACACCGTCGACACCATCAGCAGTGGTTTTGAGCCCCATGTCCCGCGCCCGGGAGAGACCCTCTGACTCGGGATCAATGCCAATCATCCAGACCGGCTCCAAAACCGGGCTCCGCTTGAGTTTATACATCAGGTCGGTACCAATATTGCCCGACCCGATCAATGCACATTTGATTTTATTCACAGTCACTTCCTCCCGCCCCGACCGTCAGATTTTCTCATTTAACGATCGCTGTGCGCTCCCACCTTACAATTTTATGCGGACGTTGCGTAATTCTGTATAAAACGCTACGCACCTCGCTCCCTACCACGTGGTTACTCGATAGT
>Ga0181597_10003470_pt1 | contig 16370 bp, 15 predicted proteins | sample 041ome_5_FD_148647 | JGI IMG/M metagenome (GOLD analysis project Ga0181597, IMG submission 148647) | Coastal salt marsh microbial communities from the Groves Creek Marsh, Skidaway Island, Georgia - 041403US metaG (spades assembly) | ecosystem: Environmental > Aquatic > Marine > Intertidal zone... | reverse complement strand
GGAAAAACAGCAGCATCCAGAAGGCATGGCCGATGGACCGAAACAGGATGATCTGGAAAACAGGAAAGTCGCCTGCCAGAAATTTCGTCGCCGTTTGGGTGAGCGGCGCGAAGATGACGGAGGATAGCAAGATAAACACAATGCCAAGCCCGATGGCATTGGTTCTTAAAGAACCGGTCATGCCATTTGATCGGCGTGGTCTTGCTCGATAAGGGACTTGTCGCGGGCCTCTGGCGGGCCGAAGCCGCCGCCGCCTGGCAATTCCAGTACGATAACGTCGCCTTTGGTCAGATGAAACGGAACCCCACCTTCGACCTCTCTGCCATTCACCAATATCCGTTCTAAGCTGCCGTTTGCGCCGCCGTTCCTGCCAATAGGCGGGTGCTTCAAGCGCTGGGACAAAACGGAAAGTGTGACGGGCCGGTCGCTCACAATCTCCATCGCTACACGCTGACCAAGCCCGCCGCGAAATTGTCCGGCACCGCCTGATCCGGGCAAGAAGGATTTGTCTAGAATGCGGACAGGTGCGGCGCGCTCAAGCACTTCGGTTGGTGTGTTTGATACATTGGTCGGAAAGCTCAGTGCGGAAACGCCATCCCCACTTGGACGCCCGCCCAGGCCGCCATTAAAGAAAATGATCGTTGAAAACGGCGTCTCGCCATTCCAGCCGGACATAGCGAAACCATGCAATGGAACGCCGCTTTCAGCTGGCGTCCGGTCCGGCAAGGCCTTGGCCAATGCGTTGAACACGGCAGAGGTGCAGTAATGCCCAACCGTTGCCCGCGCTTCCACGGCAGCGGGATAGCTTGGGTTCAGAAAGCTGCCCTCGGGTGCGGTGATCGTAATGGGGTGAAAAGCGCCCTCGTTATGAGGGATATCTGGGGACAGCACGCATTTCAGGGCATAGCTCGAATAGGCGCTGGTATAGCCCAGCACTGAATTCAGCGGCGACCTGTTCTGGGGCGAACTGCCAGCAAAATCGACAGAAAGTTCATCCCCGCGCACGTCTATTCGGCATTGCATGACGAGTGGAGCCGTCGTGTCGAAGCTATCGATGTGGGTGGTCGCTTCGTACACGCCATCTGGAATGTCTGAAATCGCGCGTCGCATGGCAGTTTCGGTCAGGCCGATGATTTTGTCGCCAAAGCCCATCAGGTCAGGCAAGCCATATTCAGCCAGCAAGCCGGAAACGCCTTCTGTCATGCGGGAGCACCCGAATGGCGCATTTGGGAAAATGCGTCGTGAACGGCGGTCCAGTCCATGGAAGCGAGCGGCGCGAAATGGGGTGTGACGAGGTCAACGGCGGGCGGTGCTGCCAAGCAACCGATTGCGGACGCAACGCCCGCGCCGTAGGGGCAAATCAGGCGTTTCAGCCCAAGCTTGCGCGCTAATGCATAGGCGTGGACTGGCCCAGCACCACCGAAAGCGATCATAGCGAAGTTGCGGAGATCGACGCCTTTTTCAGCAGCATGGGCGCGCGTGGCGGCGACCATGCTCTCATTGACGATGTCATGAACGCCCCACGCGACTTGCTCCACCGACATAGAAAGCGGTGCCGCGACATCCTTCGCGAGCGCGTCCTTGGCTGCAGCGACATCCAATGTCATCGCGCCGCCGAGGAAATGGTCTGGGTCAAGATATCCCAGCACTAGGTCGGCATCCGTCACCGTCGGATGCTCGCCGCCCTGGCCGTAACACACCGGCCCGGGCGCAGCGCCGGCAGATTGTGGGCCGACTTTCAAAAGCCCAAGGTCGTTCACATAGGCGATAGACCCGCCACCAGCGCCGATTTCCAGCAATTCGATCGCGGAAATTTGTAATGGGTATCCACTACCACGCTTAAAACGATGGACATGGCCGACCTCAAATTCATGGGTCAGTTCTGGCTCACCATTGCGGATGATGGATATCTTGGCCGTGGTGCCGCCCATGTCGAAGGCAATCGCGTCGGGCTGGATTAGCGCTCGACGGGCGAAATGGGCGGCTGCGATGGCACCAGCAGCAGGCCCGGATTCAATCATGCGAACGGGGTGGTTCTCCGCCACATCGGTCGCTGTCCCAATGCCGCCATGGGATAGCATCATTGAGGCTTCAAGTGGCGTGCCGAGCGCCTTCAGGCCCGCATTCAAGCGGCCCACATATGTCTGCACCAAAGGCTTCACATAGGCATCGACAACCGTCGTGGAGACCCGCTCATACTCGCGGATTTCGGCCGATACTTCAGAAGACACGCTGATGGATAGATTGGGGAACAGTCGCTTGGCGATGGCCGCCGTTTTTAGCTCATGGTCAGGGTGAGCATAGCCGTGCAGCAAGCAGATGGCGAGGGATTGAATCCCCTCATCCTCGACCAAACGCCGAACGGTCGTTTCAACCTCTGCCTCATCTAAGGGGGTTAGAATGTCTCCGTCGAAGGTGATCCGTTCGCTGATTTCCATCCGGCGGCGGCGGGGTGCCAGTGGCGGCGGCATGCGGATGCTCAGGTCGTAAATGTCGTAGCGGGCTTCGCGGCCCATTTCTAAAACATCGCGAAAGCCTGCGGTTGCGATCAGTCCAGTGCGGGCACCTTTGCCCTCCAGCACTGCGTTGGTTGCAACAGTTGTCGCATGGGCAACATCGCGCACGGCGGAAGGAGGTGTGTCAGTGCGTTCAAGTATTTCCGCAACACCGGTGAGTGAGCCGCGTGAGGGATCATCCGGCGTGCTGAGGACTTTGGCGAACCAAAGCTTACCGCGCTGATCGTCTATCAACACAACGTCTGTAAATGTGCCGCCGACATCAATCGCGAGCCGGAAAGTAGGTTGGGACATCGAATGGGTCCACGGCTTGGCCCCAAGTCTGGGCGGGAACAGATCACACATTGAACCATAGCCAACATGGTTGTGGATACGGGCAATCCTGCCAATACTGACAGATACGCTGGATGCATTGCGTCGTGGCCGGTCAATTACGCAGGAGGGTCCATGCCCCCGCCCTTATCAAAATTTGCGCAATCGGCAGGCGGCTCTGTCGTCGTAGGAATGCGCCTGCTGGCCGACGCTGTGGAGGCGCGGGGTGTCAGCGTTATTGATTTCGGCATTGGCGAGCCGGATTTTGATGCGCCAGCGCCCGTTAAAGAAGCAGCGATCCGGGCCATTCAGGATGGCCATGGCACCTATGTCGATCCACGCGGCTTGCGGGAATTGCGTGAGGAAATCGCTGCGTTCGAGGGCAGCAGGCATGGCCTGGAGGTTGACCCAGACCAGATCATTGTGACGCCGGGTTCATACGGCGCATTGTCGGCGGTGACCCGTGCGCTGCTCGACCCCGATGCCGACGCCGTTATCGTTGAGCCGGGATGGGGGCCATACAAGGCGCTCACCTCGCTAACCGGCGCTACGCCGATAGGCGCGCCAATGCCGGTTGTGGATGGGCGTTTCATGTTGGATGCCGCTAGCCTGGAGGCGGCAGTCAGCCCGAGAACCCGCGCCATCATGATCAATACGCCCTGGAACCCGACAGGCCGCGTCCTAACCCGCGCGGAACTGGAAGATGTCGCCATGGTGGCTGAACGCCATGACCTTTGGATCATCGCTGACGAAGTCTACAGCGAGTTGGTTTATGGCGAGGCGCGCCATCTCTCTGTCGCTGCATTAGGGCCAGAGATTGCGGCACGAACCGTGATCGTGACCTCACTCTCGAAGTCTTTCGCAATGACAGGATGGCGCCTTGGCTATTGCATAGCGCCGCCGGACCTAGCGCCGTTGCTGGCGCGCGTAAACCAATACACATCGCGCTGCGCCACTTCCTTTGTGCAGCACGCAGCTGTCGCCGCATTGCGGGACAGCATGCACTTTGTTGATGATATGCGGGCGCAATATGCAGTCCGCCGGGATGCAGTGGCGCGCGGCTTGAACGCGATTGATGGGATCAACTGCCCGTCGTCGGAAGGCACGTTCTACGCATTCGCCAGCTTTGATGCGGCCTGGGGCGACAGCCGCGACCTTGCCTCTTACCTGCTGGAGCATGCAGGCGTATTGCTAACCCCAGGCAGCGCTTACGGCCCAGCCAGCCGTCATCACATCCGCCTATCTTTTGCGACAGACTTGTCGACGATTGAAGAAGGCATTGCCCGAATGAAAGATGCACTGCCGCCGCCGGCACAATTGACATCTAATGACTGAGACTGAGGTAGCAGCGAACGCGCCAGACTGGTTCCGGGACGCCCTGTCGATTACGCCAGAGTCCTGCTGGACGACGGCTGTGGGGTGCGACATTCATTATCTGCGCTGGGGGCCGAAAACGTCAGCGCTGCCGGGCGTGTTGTTTCTCCATGCAGGCGGTGCCCATGCCCAATGGTGGTCGTTCATCGCGCCATTTATTGCAGAAGACCGCCCGGTTGCGGCCATTGATTTCTCCGGCATGGGCGATAGCGGTCGGCGGGATGGGTATGACAGTTCATGCCATGTGGCGGAAATCACTGCCGTTTTAGCGGCTGCTGCGCTGGGTCCGAAGCCGATCATCGTCGGCCATAGTTTTGGCGGCTATATTGCCATGTGCCACGGCGCGCGCCATGGCAAAGGCCTTGGCGGCATTATCTTTGCAGATACAGCGCTGCGCCCAGAAGCTGAAGCTAAGGCCGCACCCGTTGAGGCCTATACACGCCCCATCCGTATTTACCCGGACCGGACGGAAATTCTAGCGCGGTTCCGTCTAGGCCCGGCACAGCCTTGCGAGAACAGGTTTATCCTGGATTACCTTGCAGGGACATCCATTGCGCCCCGCGATGGTGGTTGGGCCTGGAAGTTCGACGTCGCTGCCCGTGGGAATTCCCATCACGAAGAGCCGCTTGCAGATTATGTCTCGGACCTCCCGTGCCGCAAAGCTCTGATCTACGGGGCAGATAGCGCCATGATGATGGCAGACGCAGCGGCGTTTACGACCGGGCTGTTTGGCCCAGGTGATCCTGTTGTGCAATTGCCCGCAGCCCACCACCACTTGTTTTTGGATCAGCCCATTGCCTTCGTGGCGGCGTTGCGCGCCATTCTTTCAAGCTGGGTGTAGATCAGGCCATCGCAAATGTTTTGCTGGCTGGCATAATTCTGCATACTGCGAAGGCATTCCCACAAGGCGGTTGAAGGGTATTGAGATGAACGAACCTGAATTTCGAGCGTATGCCGAGGCCGAAGGGTTTCGCGAACCAGAAACGCGCGTTCACCCGCCGCACAAGTTTTTCGATACACACGCCCACAAAGATGACCTGATCGTGCTTGTCAGAGAAGGCTTGCTGACGGTTGATTACGGTGACAGGCAGGATGTGTTTGGGCCGGGCGATATGTGTGAGGTCGCACCTGGGATCGACCATACCGACAAGGCCGGCCCCGAAGGTGCCAGTTTTGTCCTCGCATGGCGGACACCGCGCTAGAGCGTGTTGTTATCCCATTGATCCAAGTGAAGGGCTCTTCTGATATCGAAGAGGCCGTGGACCGGCTACCTCCCCCCTCTCCCTGGTCCCTCTCCCCCCTATGGGTGGCGAGGGGAGCCTCACAGATATTTCCTCATTAGAACCCTCGCCCCCTACAGGGGGGAGAGGGCAGGGTGAGGGGGGGGAGGTTAGCCGACAGGAGATATTGTTCGTGCACCAAGCACTAACCCAGCCGATAAACGCGCGCGGCAGTATCGTGATAGAGGTGCTGCTTTTCGGCGTCGCTATAGGCTGCTGTTAGCCGCTTGAACGCGTTCCACAGGACATTGTAGCTGCAGGTCACCATGTCGACGGGGAAGTTTGATTCAAACATGCAGCGCTCCACGCCGAACTGCTCAATGGTGAACTCGTAATAGCGCCGCGTCGCTTGCATCAGTGCTTCGCTGGATGGTGGCTTGGCTTGTTCATGCCAGCCGAAGCCATTGAGCTCCATGTTCAAGCCGCCGAGTTTGGCCACAACGTTCTGGCAGCGCGCCAATTCAGTGATGTCTTTTTGCCAGGTGGTGAAGACTTCATCAGCCTTTCCCGTATAGGGGCCGATACCCAACGGGCCACCAAAATGGTTGAGGATGATCGTGGTATCAGGAAAGGCTTGTGCCAGAGCCGTCACCTCGGAGATTTGCGGGTGATAGCACCACGCCTCGAAGCTGAGCTCGCGCGGTGCCAGTTCTGCAAACCCTGCCCGGAAATCTGACCGGCTGAAGCGATCTGGCCCAGTGACGTTGCGCCCGCCATTGATCCCGTCGCTCGCATCCCAATTGCCCTGGCAGCGAATGCCGCGAAACCGGCCGCCACCTGCTGCCATATGCGCATCGAGCACGGCACCAGCGGCAGCGCCCATGTCTAGGTCCACGCTGCCGACGATGCCTGCAGCGATACGGCAAGGGTCGTACAGGCCAGACGCGCTCATGGCCGCGATACCGTTCACAAACTCCGTCTCCCCGACAACGCGCATCGCTTCAGGGCCGCTTGTCTTGTACATGGCCCCGCATTCGATGAAGACCGTGCTGACGATATTATGGCCGGCGTTCACGTCCGCCAGGATTTCATCCAGCAAGTATTTGTGTGCCGCACGGTCTTTGCGGAATTCCCACAAATGATGGTGCGGGTCGCAGATCGGCAGGTCCGGTTCCAGCGTTTCCTCTACTGTTAAATCCAACCAGGCTTTGTTTGTGGATGGGGTCATTGTTGGTCGCCTTTCAATAGAGGAAGCAAAGTAGCGTCATTTGGGTCAATAACAGGCGCGTTAGCCGAAGGCACCGCCATCGCGAAGCGCTTGGGTGTCGGCTTCGCTGAAGCCCAATTCTGCCAACACATCATCATTATGCTCCCCAAGTGCTGGGGACATGGCGGGTGGGCGCTTCTCCACATCGGTTAGCCAGAACGGGCTGGATACCGTTAGTGCGGCACCCGCTTTTTCTGGTTCGGGATGTGGAATAATCGCGCCGCTTTCGCGCATCTGCACGTCCCCGGCAATGTCGTTCACCGTTCCAATTTCGCCGAATGTGAACCTGTTTTCTGTGAAGATCGCCTTCCATTCGGGCCAGGTTTTGGTGCGGAACACGGCATCAAATGCATCGATCAGGGCGGGCGCATGGGCTTTGCGGGATGCCATGTCCTGAAATCTCGGATCGTCTGCCAGATGGTCCAGACCAATAGCATGCGCCACGGCTTTAAACCGGTCCGGCTTGGTAATCATCACCATATGGAACCAGCGGCCATCAGCGCAGGCATAGAGATTATGCATGGGGTTATCGGCAGCTTCGCGCGGTGGGCGGCCTTGCACATCTGCGCCACACAGGGCTGCCTGGTTCCAGATCGCATTCCACCAAAGGCCATTGGCCATCAAATTGGTCGCGACTTCGCCACCTTTGCCTGTGCGTTCGCGCCGGTAAAGTGCGGTCATGATCGCCGCCACCATGCTAATCGCTGTTGGATGATCGCCCATGCCGGGCAGGGAGCGTGTCGGCGCTGAATCTGGTGCGGGTTTGCAAAGGTCCATCAGGCCCGTCCGCGCCCAAAGTGCGGTCGAATCGAACCCAGTCCTGTCGGCCTCCGGCCCCGTTTCGCCATAGGCAGTAACACTGGCGTAGATCAGGCGGGGATATAGATCTTTCATATCCTGATACCGCACTTTCAGGCGTTCCCGTGCCGGGAAGGGCGCGTTCGTGACGAACACATCGGCATCGGCCAACATGCGATGCAGTACTTTTTGGCCAGCCTCGGCTTTCAGATCCAACGTGATTGCCCGCTTGGAGCGATTGTCGACGATATAATTGTAGGGATGATCGCTTGGCGGAATGCCGACCGTAGGGTCATCACGGCGATAGGGCTCGCCACTGGGTGGTTCGATTTTCACGACATCCGCGCCAAAATCGGCCAGAACCGTCGCTGCGACAGGGGCAGCAATGAAGGAGCCACAGTCGATCACTTTTAGCCCAGCAAGCGGTAGATCATCAGTCATAGTCTGCCCCATTCGTTCCTGTCGCTATTGCCACCAGGCAGCGTTCTCGCACCCATCGGCTGAAGCTATTGTCATGAAGCTCTGCTGTTAAAGCAATCTCCGGGACATGGGCTGCCCCGTTGCGACAATGTCCGACTCACGCCAAGCTCTGTTGCTGGCGCTGGCAGCAGGCGCGTGAGAATTCACAAGGGTTGAGGGAGTGAAGCAGCAATGGCGGGATTAGAACCGGTTGAAACCCCAGGGGCCAAAATGCAGTACCTGATCAAGCGGCACCCATCGACCAGCCGTGAAGAGTTGATCGCCCATTGGTATGCCAATCACATGCCCGGTGTAATTGCCCGGAATGAATCCTATGCAGACGAAAGCAAGCGCGCGACCCGCTATGTAGCCAGCGTGTTTGACCATGAAGACGCCGCAGCCCACGGATGGGATGGCGTGGCGCAGCTCTGGTACAACGCGCCGCTGCCACATCCAAAGCAGGCCAGCGGCGTTGAGCCATATGATACGTTTCAGCAACGGGTAGAGCCTTATTGGCCTTGGGCGACACGCGAATGGGTGTTCGTTGACGGAGCATTGCCGCTTGATCCATTGACCCTCAACGCGCCATTTCCCTGCACCCGCAGCGGGTTCCTGAAGCAGGTCTCACTGGTCGCGGCGCGGCCCGGCGTGGATGTGCAGCACATGTTCGACCACTGGCTGCATGCCCACGGGCCAAATGTGCAGGAAACCATGACGAAGGTCGGCGGGTTCCGATACGCTGTTAGCCTCAGCACAGACCTTGAGCACGCGCCCTATGCCGGAATGGCCGAGCTTTATTTCCCAGATCGCACGGCCCAGGCGGCCTTTTGGGACATCCTGAAGCCAGACGGATTCCAGGAATTTAGCGACCCGGAACGAACAGTCCGATTTCGCTGCGGCACAGAAATGGTCGGCATTGAAGCGTAAGGGGTGCCCTAAAAGGCGCTCATCACGTCTTCGGCGAAGGCGTTCTGTTTTGCTAAGGCCTTATCCAGTGCGCCCGCCGCAACATTGACAACCATTGTCGCAACCCCCCGTTCCGCGAGTGCGGCTGCATCATCTTGGCGGGCGGCGGCGCTGCCGGTCATCAGCATGCGTTCGCCGGAAGCGCTGGCGCGATCCCGGTCTGAATGGCCCATTGCATTGTAGGCGAGGGTGATGGTTGCCGGGTCCCGGTTGGCTTTTTCCGCGGCTTCCCGCAGTTTTGCCAGCGCAGCGTCATAGGCGTTGAGCGTATCGAGCGGTGCTTTGGGATTGCCGCCCGCGATTGGGTACCAAACATCTCCCAGAGCGGCGAGACGGCGCAGCGCCCGCCCACTTTCACCGCCGACCCATATTTTCGGACCGCCGGATTGGATCGGCTTCGGTTGAAAGAAGATATCCTTGAATTGCACGTAATTGCCTTCAAAGGCGGGGTTTTCCTCCGTCCAGAGCGTCTTGAACGCCCGAATATATTCGTCCGTAACCGCCCCCCGTTCCTTGAATGGTGGGGTTTTTAGCAGTTCGAACTCTTCGCGCATCCAGCCTGTGCCGATGCCAAGCTCAACGCGCCCGCCGGATAGTTGATCCGCGGTCGCCAGTGCCTTCGCCGTGAAGATCGGCTCCCGGTGCGGAATGACCATGATGGAGGTTAGCAGTCGCGCCTTCCGCGTAATGCCCGCTACGTAATTCAGCAGCGAAATCTGTTCAAAGCACGCGCCATCCGCACCGCCGGCCCATCCACCATCCGGGCTGTATGGATAGCGGGAGTCTATGGTGCGGGGCACGACGATATGGTCGGCCATGCTCAAGACGCTGTAGCCTGAAGCCTCTGCGTTTTCTGCGATAGCCCGGATGGCTTCGGGGTTTGCCAAGGGGCCACGGTGCGGAATTGAAAGGCCGAACTGCATCAAGCGTCTCCAGTTTTGGGGCTGCCGCACGGTCATGCAAATGCAGGCGAACGGGCTTTGAAAGTCCATTCTCTTGCGCTTGCCTTCATGACGCAATCTGTCTCTTCGTCTAAGATTGCCTGGTAATTCAAACTCCCCGCCTGATCAGCAGTTACAATTCGGATGCAGGCAGTTCAGACTTTAGGATCAAGGGCCGTGATAGCGGACATTCAGAGCAGAGATAGGAATATGATGTTTAACCGTTTGATTCCGACGACCCTGGTCGGCAGTTATCCGCAGCCAGGATGGTTGGTTGATAAGGATATTCTGCTCGGCAGCGGGCCGCCACGGGTGCGGATGCGGGAAGTTTGGCGACCCAGCGAAGATCTGCTTGCGGAAGCACAGGATGATGCGGCCCTGGTCGTACTGCATGACCAAGATCAGGCTGGCATTGATATCGTCGGCGATGGCGAAGTTCGCCGGGAGAGCTATTTCAACCACTTCGCTAATGCGCTTGAAGGCATCGATATAGATGATCCCGGCATTGTGCCCGGGCGCACGGGCAAGCCAACCATGGTGCCGCGCGTTGTCGGCCCAATTCGCCACACTGTGCCGGTCCAGGCGCGGGAGGTCGCATTTCTACGCGGGCAAACCGATAAGCCGATCAAAATCACATTGCCCGGTGCCTTCACCATGGCGAAGATGGCCAAGGATGAATATTACGGCGACCCCGAAGCGCTCACCATGGCTTATGCGGATGCGCTTAGAGCTGAAATCAGCGCGTTAAAAGAGAATGGTGCCGATGTCATCCAGCTTGATGAGCCTCATATGCAAGCGCATCCGGCAGATGCAGCGCTGTATGGGGTTAAAGCGATCAATCAGGTGCTTAAGGGCGTCGAAGGGCCAACAATTGTCCACCTTTGTTTCGGTTATGCCTATGTCGTTTCAGATAAGCCATCCGGCTATTCGTTTTTGGCGGAGTTGGATGAATGCGCCGCGCAAGTTATTTCGATTGAAGCGGCGCAACCACGCCTTGATCCCGCCATTGTTGAACGCCTGCCGAGCAAGATGATCATGTTTGGCGCGCTCGACCTGGGAACAGCAGACATTGAAACGCCAGACCTTGTGGCGGAACGGCTATCTGGCGCTCTGGCGCATCTGCCAGCAGAGCGCCTGATCGCAGCACCTGATTGCGGGATGAAATATCTCAGCCGTGATGTTGCTTTCGGCAAACTCAAGGCGTTGGCCGATGGGGCTGCGATCGTGCGGCGTAGGCTGACAGGTTCAGAGGATGGCTGAATAACGAGCTTAGAATCCCTGTTTTTCATGTCCAACAATAACTTGGATGGGATGGGCGTGAAATTTTAGGCCAACACCATTGACTCTAATGCCCAGGGTTGGGTTTGGCATTTGGTCTTTGTCAGCAAGTGGTGCGTCTTCAGAATAACCACAGGCTTCCTGCAGCTCGTCGATGGTGAGGTTTGGGAATCTTTCGATGAATGCCTGCCGAATTCCGTCCATCGTATTCGCGGCACCATTCAACACAAACTCCACATGCTCCCAGCCATCTTCGTAAGCATGGCCGGGTTTTGGATACGGCACCTCCACGCCAGATACCTCCCATGCTCCGACCATAAGTGGGCTGTGAAGCTGTACGATAGATATTTCACGGCCATTTACATCGGCTGTAGAAATCAGCCGGCCTGCCTCAAGAAGCTGCTCTTTCAACCGGTCCACATCTGCGTTGTGTTTTAGGCGCACGCAGATGTGGTCGATCTTCAAGTCCTTACACTGGTCGAGAATATCCAGCTGCGCCAAGGCCGCATTCAGCTTGTCGGAAAAACGATCAATTTCGGTGCGTAATAGCGCCCACATAGGGTCTGGCTCCGCTGTTGGCTGGCGAGGATAAATGAGGCTGATCAGCTGGCGCCAGTCCAACCAGATAGAAACCTGAAATATTGCGGGCCGGTACCAATGTGCGACCTGCATTGCAGGACCGCCAGTTCGTTCGTACCGTTGAGAACGCGCAGCCGCTGCGCACGCCCTGAAACCGCTATCAGGTTCTGCAATTATGATCGATATCGCTGAAAGCCCCATGACGCCGGAAACTACAGATACGCCGCTGCCGTCTGTTTCTTATACAGACGCCCTTTTGCCCGAATCCGGAACGCTCGCCGCGTTGGACCGACCAATTGAGCCCTGGGACCCGATGGCGATTATCTTCACATCCGGGACAACGGGGCCGTCTAAAGGCGTGCTTACATCCTACCTGCACCTTTACACCAATGCCGGGCCAGTAACCTGGCCGATGGTGACGGGGGAAGACCGCTGGCTACAGAATTTCCCGATGTTCCACATCGCAGGCATGGCCACCATGTTTGTGATGCTGACGCGGGGCGGGTCCATTGGCATGGTCGAGCGGCTTGACACGCGCACGTTCTGGGACTCTGTCCGCCGGACAGGCTGCACAGCCTGTTTCCTCCTCGGTGCAATGGCGACATTCCTTGATAAAGCACCCCCCGATGCCAGTGATGCAGACAGCCCGATGCGTCTCATGTTCATGGTGCCGCTGACGGGCGATATCGCTGCGTTTTCCAAGCGTTTTGGCGTGGATATCTACACGATTTTTAATATGACGGAGATTTCAACGCCCATCATTTCTGAAGCCAACCCCTTGAAGCGTGGCGTGTGCGGTAAGCAACGCGATGGTGTCGATGTGCGCTTAGTCGACGATAATGATTGTGAGGTGCCGCAAGGTCAGGTTGGCGAAATGATGATCCGCACCGACAGGCCTTGGGGTATGAATTCCGGCTATTACAAGAACCCGGAAGCGACGGCGAAGGCATGGCGCAACGGTTGGTTCCATACCGGCGATGCGTTCACGCAGGATGCCGATGGCTACTTCTATTTCGTTGACCGCATGAAAGACGCGATCCGCCGCCGTGGCGAGAATATCTCTTCATTGGAGGTTGAAGCGGAAGTCCAGGCCCATCCTGATGTTCTGGAAGCTGCCGCCATCGCCGTGCCAAGTAATCTTGGCGAGGATGAGGTTATGGTCTGTGTCGCACCGCAGCCGGAACGGACGATTGATCCCTCTGAGTTGGTTAAATTCCTCATCCCCCGCATGGCCTATTTCATGGTGCCCCGCTACATCCGTGTGCTGCCTGACCTACCCAAAACGCCCACAACCAAAGTTATGAAGCACGAACTGCGCAGTGAGGGCGTGACCCAGGATACTTGGGACAGAGAAACTGCCGGCATTTTCGTGAAAGGAGAACGCTTTACATAGGTCACCCGAAGGCTTGGTATCGCTTGTCTGAGCAGGCGTTTACGGCAGGGCGTCCCATGCCAGGCCAGACCCAATTCCCAGGGCAAGTATGGCCACGGCGCGGAGGAGCACAGTCGGTTGGCAGGCAAGTGCGGATTGCTTGATCGTCGCCTCTAACCAAGAACCGGCGATTGGCTGTTTCATGAAAATCACGAACGCGGCAAAAGACGGCACGGCTGCAAGCACAAAACCAATGCTGTAGGACCCTGTGGCTGCCAATATTCCGCCATATGCCGCCGGATAAATCATCATGGCGATGCTGGTGAAAGACAGGACGCCACCGGTAACGCCGCCGACGTTTTCTGCGGGTGCCAAGCGGGCAGTCTCCGCCAATAATATGCCATGCCAGCTGATAGCGGTCATATTGTAGATCACGGCGACCCCTGTGATTTCAATGATGCTCCACTGTTGATCGTACAGCGCGACGCCGACCGATGCCGCGCCGCCGATAAGGCCGATCATCGCCAGGAGCAATCGCGGCGTTATGTAACTGCCGCCCAACCAGCCCCAGAGAATACGCGCCCAGATCGCCATGAAACTCGCCACAGCAAAGGCGCTCCCAGCTTCAACTTCTGAGTAACCGAGGCCGTCGATCAAATACAGGATGAAAAACCCGGCGAACAGCGCTTGTAGTCCGCCAAAAGCAAAGGCTGCGAAGGCGATATCGCGCAGTGGAGGATTGCTCAGCACCATACGCAGGGTCACCCGCAGGTCACCGATCCCGATCTTGGTGTTTGGATCTCGCTCTTGGTCGAAATATGACCGAACTGGCTGCAGGCAAATTGCGACCAGGAAGACAATCAGCGCTGTCACGAAGGCAGCACCATAGTGGCCAAGGCGGATCGTGCCGCCAAACACCTCGCTATAGAAAACGAGCCCTAGTAAGAAAGGAATCAGAAGCCCGCCGATCAGCGCGCCAACTGGCACACCGGTTTGCTTCACAGAAAATACCAGGGGTGCCAATTTAGGCGGGCAAACACGGGCCAGAATATGGGAACTGGCTGGTGTGGATACAGCCGCGGCCCCCATGAGCACAGCGCCAAGCGGAAATAACCAGAGTTGCCCGGAGGCAATGACGACCAGGCTGCCGCCCATCATCACCAAGGCGGCCTGGCTAACCCTAAGTGGTCCGTATCGCAGAATAAACCCGCCGCACCCGATCGCTGCCAGAATGGCGATCACGTTCTGCAAGGCCAGATAAAATCCAAGCCAGCCGCGTGAGATGCCGAACTCTTCCGCTAGGCGGTCTGCCAGAATGGGCATGGCGATCTGGCAGACATAGGAAAACGCCTGCTGGATCAACATCGCGGCAGTCGCGATGGTCAGCACCGTGCGCCAATCATACCGTGAAAGATCCACTTTGCGGCTTACCTAATGCGAATGTTCACGGTGGCACGGACCCCTGGCCACAGCTGCTGGTCAGTTGGCTCTAAATCAATGATGACAGGGATACGCGGTGCGGAGCGGGTTGCTGCAATCTTATTCGTCATGGCACCAAGGGTGACCTGACCGACCGCAGCGACCCGGCCTTTGAATTCATCGTGGGGATAGGCATCCACGTTGATGTCTACACGCTGGCCAACAAGGACGTGGCGCACCTCGGAATCATCAACCGGGCCTTCAATCCAAAGCTTGCGTGGATCATGCAGTAGGAAGACCTGGTCGCCATCCTCCACATACGCACCGGCATTGACGTAAACTTCGTTCACGACAGCATCTATTGGGGCGTAGATGTGCATCTTGCGCAGCAAGCTCTTGGCGCGCTGCTGTTGGACGATCAACGCATCATTGGCGCGCTCTATCACAGCGATGCGGGACCGGAAGATTGCCTCCTGGGTTTTGTATCCCTCTAAATCGATGAGCTTGCGCCGTTGCTCTGCCATTTTGGTCTCAAGGCTGCGAATATCTGCTTCGATGTCTAAGACTTGGTCACGGGCGCGGTCGGCGGTTTGTTTTGAAATGACCCGCCGTTTGATCAGAAGGTCATTTCGCTTCACGGTTTTGCGGGCAAGCGCGTGGCGACGGCGCAAAGGTTGAAGTTCACGGGTTTGAAATTTCAACACGGCTTGAAATGTTTCGGCGCGATCGACGATGTCCCGCTGAAAAGCTGACAACTCCGCCTCGACCCGCGCTTTTTCTGCGTGGCCTTTCGCCAGATTTGCATCAATTGACGCAATATTTAGTTCTGCAATCTCAGAATCCATGATTGCAAGCAAGTCGCCGCGCTTGACCCTATCGCCTTTACGCACCTCAATCCGTGCAATGCGACCGTTGACGCCGCTGCCCATAACTGTGAAGTCGGCATCAATCCAGGCATTTGTGACAATGACATGACGCCACCAATGCAGGCCTTCCGTGACAGCAATTGCAATCCCCCCGACAAGCGCCGCAAAGACAACAATCTTTAGTCCTCCACGGCGGAGTTGGTTCATCGCATCAACTTCTTTTGCATTCTGATCCACCAAACCGATTGCGTAGCTGTGTCACCGAGCCTGCTGGCCGAGATCGTTCCGCAACTGCGCAAACATAACAAGTGCAGGTGCGCATGTATCCGTAAGGCGGCGGGATCTGTCTATACGCAGCCAGTCTCAACAGATTGCGTCTGACGTGTCACGTGTGGCTGACGATTACAGAGACCCTTTGGTGTTGGCCTGACGGCACCCTGATCCGGATATTATCTAGTTCAGAATATCGTTCAATGCGTCGACGCATCGGGCGCAGTCTTCCTCGTCATTATAGACGTGTGGGCTTAATCGTAGACGGCCCAGTCTGGCGGCGGCATAGACGCCCGCTGCAGCAAGCCGGTCGGGTAGGTCGTGGGGCATGCCGTCGGGAAAGCCCAGGCTTAGAATATTTGGTGCCCGGAGGTCGTGCCGCAGCGTTTCAACCGGAACATTCGCTGCATGCAGTCCGGTCTCAATCTCAGTGGTCAGCATACTTAGACGCTCGCGAACCGCATCAAGGCCCCAGGATAGAATTAATTCCATGCTGGTCGCGGCCATGTCGAGCGAAACAAAGAAGTCGCGCTCGCCCATGTCAAACCGGCGGGCGTTTTCTACATAGGCCAGGTCGCTGAAATACACATCATCGGTTGCTTGGACACGCTTGCGACCATAGCTGGTCTGTTCCAGAGGGATGCCGTTCTGACAGCGCTTGGCGACATATAGGAACGCATGTGAATCCCGGAGGCAAATTGGTCCACAGAAGCGGTCGGATTTTCTGATCGTC
>Ga0181597_10003463_pt1 | contig 16392 bp, 13 predicted proteins | sample 041ome_5_FD_148647 | JGI IMG/M metagenome (GOLD analysis project Ga0181597, IMG submission 148647) | Coastal salt marsh microbial communities from the Groves Creek Marsh, Skidaway Island, Georgia - 041403US metaG (spades assembly) | ecosystem: Environmental > Aquatic > Marine > Intertidal zone... | reverse complement strand
ATTCGCGTCGTCGTCGGAGAGTTTATTTACGATGCTGCGCGTTGGTAAGAGACACCTCTTCTTTCCGCTCCCAGCCGGCACTCTCGCCTCTCTTCTCTCTTATCTGACAAAATGGAAAAAAAAAAATGGAATTTAACTCTCTCTCTCTCTCTTTCGCAAAAACACCACGAACAACAGAGAGAGCCTGTATACCGCTCCTTCTCTCTTCTCTCTCTCTCTCTCTTCCCTTTTCTGGCGCCCTGCGTCGTCCCTTCTTTTTTTTTCTCTGGAGGAGAGAGGTTTCGTGTCTCGCAAAGTTTATTATCACGAGACAAGAGACGAGTTGTTTAACAACGTGATGGAAAAAAGTTTATTTAGCAGCAGCAAAAAACAGTATTGCGATATAGATACAGTCAGTGGGTGTATCTTTTTCTCGTTTATTACGTACTTTTTTGCGCCTTCGTGTGTTGTACTTTATGGTAGTCTTCTTGGTTGGGTTTTCAAAAAATCTCTCTCTCTCTCTTTGCTTTTCTTTGAGACGAGAAGAGATTTTCTCTCTCTCTCTCTCTCAAAGAAGAAGTCTCTCGAGTGACTTTTGTCGCAGAGAAAAAATAAGAGGTTTAGGGTTTTTGATGTCCTTAAATTTAGGGTTTTGGAAAATTTAGGGTTTTTAGGACGCGGGGGCTGGCTTTCTGTACGCTCTCGAGTGCATCATCATCATCATCATCTTCACATTATTATAACGCGCGCGCGAGAGTTTACGCAATAATAATAATAAAAATGAACACCGCCCCAACCGCGTTATATCAAAACGCTCCCTCCTCCTCCTCGAGAACGGTGTATTCCGCCGACGACATGGAAAACGCGACGCTTTTGCAAAAGAATTTAGAGTCTTCTTCGTCGAAGAAGAATTCGTCGATGTCGCTCAAGAACGTCGCGTACGGTCTCGGCATCGTCGCGTTGGCGTGCTCCGGGTCGTTCGTCGCCGGGAGATCCGCCGCGCGGTATAAGTTATCTTCTTCCTCTGCTGGTAGTGGTGGTAGTTCGACGCAGCTCGGCGCCGTCGCGCGATTAGGTTCATCCTCCTCCGCGACTTCGAAGAAGCATTCCACCGCGCACTTGGCCGCGGGGAAGAAAGCGGCCAAAAAAGCCGCCTCCTCCTCCGAGGAAGAAGAAGACGCCCCGGCGGACCCGGAATCCATGACCAAGGAAGAGATGGCCGAGGAAATCAAGCAATTGAGAGGGTACATGACCTCTTTGGTCGATGAAGACGAGGTACGGATTTTGCGATGAACAACAATCGATTAGAGCGCCGCGCGCGGTTTTTTTTTTTTCTCTGATTTAGAATAGATCGCAAAGCGCGGTCTCTCTCTCTCTCTTGTGTGTGTGTACACGCACGCGCGCGACGTGTGTGCTTCTCTCTTTTACTCACCGCAAACATCTCTCTCTCTCTCTCTTTATTCATTCTATTCTCTCTCTTCTACAGAAGAAGTCCTCCAAGAAGGAGAAATCCTCCAAGAAGGAGAAGTCCTCCTCGGAAGAGGAAGAAGAAGAGCCCGCGGAAGAGGAAGAAGAGTCCGCCGAGGTCGAGGAGACTTCCGAGGAAGACTTGGAGTCCTCGAGAGAGCACGCGAGACAAGTCGCGGCGCAAATGGCCGAGTCAAAGCTTAAAAATCTTTCCGAAGAAGCCGCGGAAGAGGAAGACGAAAAGAAGTCTTCCAAGAAGAAGTCTTCCAAGAAGAAGTCTTCCAAGAAGGAGGAAGAAGAAAAGACGGAGGAAGAAACTCCGGAAGAAGAAGAAAATTCGGAAGAGCCGACGTCTGATGAGATCGTTCCGGAAGAGAAGTCCAAGAAGCATCATTCTAAGAAGAGTGATGATGATGGTGCCGTCTCCACGGACCCGATTGCCGTGGCGTTCGCGGATGCAATCTCTAAATCGTTCGAGAGCAAGAAGCATGAAAAGCACGACGCCGTCGAGGAAGAGAAGACATCCGAAGATGAAGACGAAGCCGTCGAGGAAGAGAAATCTGAAGACGAGGACGACGCCGTCGAGGAAGAGAAATCTGAAGACGAGGACGACGCCGTCGAGGAAGAGAAATCCGAAGACGAGGACGAAGCCGTCGAGGAAGAGAAGACATCCGAAGATGAAGACGAAGCCGTCGAAGAAGAGAAGCCGGAAGAGGAGGATGAAACCGCTGCGGTCGGTAAAAAGGAAAAGAAGTCCAAGAAGTCAAAGAAGGAAGAAGAACAACCGGCGGCGGAAGTTGATCCGATCAAGGACGCGCAAGACAAGATTGCCGCGGCGGAACAAGCCAAGGTTGACTTGAAAGCGACGGAGTTGGAAATGAAGGCGAAGGAGGCGCAAAAGAAGGAAGCGGCCAAGGCGTACAACCACGCTTTGGAAGACGTGAAAAAGGCGGAAGCGGCGGAAGAAAAAGCGGCTGCGGCGCACAAGAAGGTTCTCGAGAACCCGAGACACACCCAAGCCGCGGTCAAGGCGTTGATGCAAGTCATGTCTGAAACCAGAGCGGCGGCGGACCAAGCGAGAGCGACGTCTTTGGAATTGTTGCAAAAGAGAGATTCCATCGAGGCGGACTGGCACAACAGCTGGAACGAGCATGAGCGTTTGATCGTGTACTCGGCCGCGTTGCAAGAGATTGCGAAGAACGCCATGAGGGATAACTTGGGTGAGTTTGTGCAATCGAGTTACAGACGATAATATTCTTTCAATTTGAAGAAAGAATATTGATACAAAATAACCGATTAGCAACAAAACGAACGCAAGAACTAAACCGATACGAACTTTTACTGATTACACTACTATTTATTCAAGTTTACAAATGAAGAAGGAGAGAGGTGATAAGAATAACGAAAGACACACGGGAACAGAGTGACACTTGTAATTTTTATTTATCTACTATCAAAACGTGTGCAAATAAATGTTCTTTCGATGTACATAATCTCTGCTCTACTACTACCTACTGTTATTACTGTAACTATACATCTACATCTAAACGCGTCTACTGATCTATTTTTTATTCGCTTTCATGCCGGCTCTTTTGGCATCTAAGATCTTCTCTACGTTTCTGTCCACGGTTAAACGCGTGCCTCGAAAGCCTCCTTTTTTCTCTCCGCCTCCTTCTTCGCCTTCTGCCCCTCTGTTTGCTTGCTCTTCCAGCTCTTTTTGCTTCATCCGTGCTTCTTGCGCGTTTCGTAAGCGCACGTCCTCGGTATTCACGAACGTCGTATCTTCGTTGCTCAAGTGCGTCCACTTTGACCTTCCCGCTTTGCCAAACTGGCCGTGTCTCAACCTCATCGCCTCCGGGACGGTTGAGCGATCCACGCCCTTCTCCGCGTTCGTGGCCTCGTTGAAATCGCGCTTGAAGATCTCCGCTTTTTCTGTCGTCGCAAACTCGTCGTCTCCGGCTTCTTGGAAGAATGCGCCTTTGTGGTAATACTTTTGCATGAACCGCATCTTCGATTTCTCTTTTCCATGCTCTTTCGCGTCTTTCAACGCTTTCAGTTTCGTCGCGTGTAACTCTCTTTCCTCCTCGGTCATATTTCTCAATCGTTCGCGTTCTTCCTCTTCTTCCATTTCTATGCGCTGCTTACACCTATCTCGCACGATTCGTTTGAACTCTCGCATCTTCCACTGCTCGTAATTCTTCCTCGCCTCTTCCTCGTCCTCCTCGTCCGAATCCGTGTTCACTTCCTCGCCGAGATAGTCCTTCTCCGCAACCTCTCTCTGGTACTCCAACGTAATTTCTCGTTGCACGGCTTCTTTCGCGTTCTGCTTCTTAATCATCTTTTCCTCTTCTAACTCGTCCTCGTCTTTCTCCGCTTCATTTCTCGCCGCGAGTTCCGCCTTCGCGTTCGCCTCCCGCTTCGCTTTCGAGACAAACACCGGCTTGAAGAGTTTCGGACCGCCGTCGCTCGACGACGAACTTTCATCCTCGTCGCTGTCCTCGTCCGTGTCGGTTTCGTATTCCGAGCTGCTACTACTGCTCGCGCTCTCTTCTTTTACGCGCAGACTCGCGTTTTTCACCTTCGCCTCCACTTCCTCCACTCCCGGCTGAGTAGGACGAGAAGCCTCCTCGGGCGCAGCAGCCGTCGTCAAAAGAGCTGATTTTTGCTTCAACAATTTCTCCTTCAAAAGCGCTCGCTTCCTGTCTCTCGCGTCTTCGTCTTCGCTCTCCGACGATTCGGACTCTTCTCTCTCGGCTTCGCTCGAACTGCTCGAGCTGCTCGAGGAAGATTCTCTCTCTCGTTCATCTCTCTGTTTCTCCTTCTTCTTCGTCGCATTAAAGTCGATTTCCAATTTCTTTTCCTCTTCGTCTTCACCTCCCGAAGAAGAAGAAGAAGAAGAAGAATCGTCTTCTCCTCCTTTGGCCCACTCTGGCGCGACGCCGGCGCGATACCGCGTAATTTTCGCCCTCCTCCCGTTGTTGTTGTTGCTGCGACCACCACCAGACGATGCTTTCACCATCACGGAGCGATCGACGGCGTTCCGCTCCGCCCAGGCTGGGTTGTTCGTGCCTTTTTTACCTCCGCTGCTCGGACGCATGTTGATGTCGATTTTTTTTGGGGAAGAAAACTGAATAAAAAAAACGCATTTTTGTACTCATACTTCACTTTATCGCTCCTCCAGCGATTGATACGCAAAAACACCCGGCGTCAACCATGGAAGCGGACGCAGAAACGACGGTTTCGAAGGAACCCGAAGAAGACGTGATCGAACATTTGCTCTCGGGATACAAGCGGTTCCGGAGGGAAAATCACACGAAATTGGATTCCAAGCTGAAAAAGTTGAGCCAGGAAGGGCAGAATTGCAAAGTTTTGTGCGTGTCGGTGAGTTCTATCGTTTACTATTCTCTCTGTGTTAGTATCGCTCGCTGACCTTCGTTGCGTTCTCTTTCTTTTTCTGCATCAGTGTTGCGACAGCAGGTACGACCCGACGCTCGTTTTTAACGCGGACCCCGGGGAGATTTTCACGATTCGAAACGTCGCGAACGTGGTGCCACCGTTCGTGAAGAACGAGGATAAAAAAGCGGAGACGGCGCACCACGGGACGTGCGCGGCGATCGAATACGCGGTGAAATCGCTGAAAGTAGAAGCGATTGTTGTTTTAGGGCACGCGCAGTGCGGTGGGTGCGCGCACGCGTTGAGTTTGTTTTCGCCTCCGGCGGCGGCGACGACGACGACATCGAACGAAGAAGAAGAGAAGAACAACAACAACAGCAGCGACGATGGTAGCGGGTACGTGGACGCGTGGTGCGGGTTAATCAAAGAGAGCGTGAAACATGTCTGCGCCGAGTACGACAAAGACGAGCGATTGAGACAGTTAGAACACGAAAACGTCCGACGAAGCGTGGAGAACGTGAAAACGTTCCCGTTCGTGCAAGAAAGAATAGCGAAGGGCGAATTGAAAGTCAGAGGTGGATTCTTTACCATTTTTAGCGGCGGGTTGAGCATGATGGACGAGGAGACGAAAGCGTTCAAACGCGTCAAAGATATCGAGTTGAGCGAAGAGAAAGCACCACCACCGGCCGCTGATGCGGCGGCGGGCGTGGCAGCCGACGCCGCACCGGCGGGTAAAGAAGAAGCAAACCCGGCGGATCCTCCGCAAAGCGCCGGTACAAACAAGAGGCAAAAGAGAAAATAGACGAAATGCAACGAAAGAGAAAGAGAGAGCGTGCGTAGCAAAACAATAGGAACCAAGAAAAGAGAGAAAGAGAACGCATCTCCGGTGTACATATAGACAGAATGTGAACATTTATTTATTGAAAAACAAGACACACACACAAACGAAAACTCTCTCTCTCTCTCTCTCTCTCTTTACCGCCACAAAAAAAGAGCGACACATAAAACACCAACTTTCCGCTCGCGCGCGAACGAGAAGAACGCAATAATGGCACCGTCTCAAGCGGCACACGCTTCGCTTGGCGTTTTAAACGCAAACGCGCTTTTGAATCGACACAAAACCGCAGCTAAAGTTGGAAAACGCACATTACCGTTACGGCGAGCCGCCAGTGGAGATGACGACAACAACGCTTCAAAGAACGACAACGATGAAGACATACAAAACGCAAACGTTCCTCTCTGGGCACAAAATCAAAAGATCAACTCCCCGGCGTTGACCAACATATCTTTCGCTTTGGTCAATCCGCAAGGCCCGATGAACGTGGGTAGTTGCGCGAGGGTGATGCAAAATTTCGGCATCTACGACTTGAAAATCGTGCAAGGGAGCTCGTTCGTGTTTCGCGGATCGGAAGACGAGGAAAAGCAGTACGAGAAGAAAGACGAGGCGAGCGAAACGGAAGGAACTTTGCCAGATTTGAACTCGACGTTGACAAAAGACGCGAAGAAAACGATGAGCGGTGAGGCCTATCGATTCGCGTGCGCTGCGGATTGGATGTTGCAGAGAGCTTCAGACGAGGAGTGGTATCCGGACGTGAAGGCGGCGACGGCGGATCGGAGCGTCGTGTTCGCGACGACCGCGAGAAATCGAGACGGGTCGCAACCGATGTTGGATTCGAGAGAAGCGTGTCGAATAGCCGCTAAACTGGCTTTGGATGGGGAGAAAGTCTCGTTTCTATTCGGGAACGAGAGGGTTGGATTAACCAACGAGGAGTTGAGAACGGCGCAATACTTAGTCGCGATACCGACAGCGGGAGTCGGCGAAGTGTGCGGAAAGAGCTTGAAATACACCGGAAGTTCCGGCCCTACAAGTTTGAACTTGTCGCATGCGGTGGGAGTGCTCGCGTACGAAGCGTTCGTGGAGACGACTTTGGAAGAAGACAGAAGGAAAAACGGGAACGGATCGTCGACATCGAGCGGAAATAGTAGTAATAATAGTAACAACAATAGTAGTGATAGCGGAGAAAACACGGCGTCTTTGAGAAAGCAAACCAACGCGGGTAAAACAGAAACGGATAAACTGATGAGTTCGGGAGAGAAGCAGCAGTTAACGCAGGCGTTGTTTAGCGCCAGACGATCGTTGGATGTTTGTCCCTCGACAGCTACCAACGACGACGGTACGGAAGACGAGGAATCGACAGATTTACAATCTCGCGAATTCAAAGCGATTGAACGCGTATTATCGAACCCGAATTTGCGCGGTCGAGACGCAGCCGTCTTATTTCAAGTCGCTCGAAGGATATTAGCGGTGATGGAAAACAACGACGAATCTCCGCTAGAGAAAGTCATCGTGGACGAGCTCAAGAAGGTGAAAAAATCAGACGCGCCAATCAAAGAAGCTCGGAACGCTTTGAGAGATAGGTTTAACATCTCCTTGACGAATCGTGAAATTCTCGAAGCGCAAAAGAAGACACGCGCGGGTGATTAATAACGAAATGGTGAAACTGCGTCATATACTGAAGCAAAAATCAACTCCCCTAGAACAATAACAATTAAAACACATGAACGCATTAAATTAAAAAGCATCGTCTGCACGCCGGCAAATACTTATCCGCGCCACCAACTAACTCCTGTCCATCCCCGACGTCCACGATTCTCTTACTAAACAACGCCGGTCGTCCACACTTACACTTGGCGGTTAATTTCGTCACCGAATCGCACAGCGGCAGCGTCTCTTGCACCTCCCCGAATGTTTCTCTTTTAAAATCTCCGTTCAATCCGGCGACTAAAACAATCTTGTTGTGCTTGTCCGCGGCGACGCGACAAAACTCGTACAAATTCGTCAAAAACTGCGCCTCGTCTACCGCGACCACGTTGCACTCGTTCCATTTTTCCACCCCAACTGTTTCCACCACCACCGCCAACTCCAACGATTTCACCGGGAAACACTCCCGTCCTCTTCCGTCGTGCGTGACTACTTTATCCTTCGCGTACCTCGTATCTTTGTCCGATTTCAAAAGCAAAACGTTCGCGTTCACCGACTCTTCCAACTGTTTCACTCGTTCTAACAAGCGCGTCGTTTTCCCCGCGAACATCGGGCCTAAAATTAGGACCGAGCCGACGCCTTTCTGCGCTTCGGTTTCGTCGTCGTTTTCGCGAATATTTTGTTTTTGTTGTTGTTCTCTTCCCACGTCCGAGCTGTTGTTGTTCACAGAAGAAGAAGAAGAAGAAGAAGAAGTCGCTAAGTTCTCCTCGTCAAACACCGCCTGCGACGCGAAACATCGCGAAGAAGAAGATTCAAATCTCCGTCGTCTGACGACGACATCGCGAGCCGTCGTCGTCGTGAACGTCTTCCGCGCTGCTCGCATCGTTTTGTTGTTCGCGGTAGTCGCGTTGCGATTGGAAATCATCATCGCGGAAGATGAAGAAGAAGAAGAAGTTGACATCCATCGCTTTCCGTGCGCTCCTCCTCCAAAGGTGGAAGAAGAAGGATTCATCTTTGTCGCGATGCCAGACGTGAATAAAGAAGCAGAAGAAGAGAGCATCGTCGTCATCGTTCGCCTCTCGAGCATCGATTATATTATTCGAGAGTGCTCTCGTCGCAAAGCGCGCGCCGTTTTTGTACGCGTTTCATTTTTCAAAAAATGGCGGGACGGAATTCGGATTTGTAAAACCCTAAATAACACAAAATGCGCTGTAGCTCTCTCGACGGGCGCGTTGCGACCCACCTAGCGCGACACTTTTTTTTCGCGTCGGAACGAAAGAAGTAGTACACACGCAGACGGACGTTTTTGGTTTGCGCCTGACTCTCTCTCTCTCTGTCTGTCTGTCTCTCTGTGTGTGTGTGTGTGTGTGTGTGTGTGTTCTTTCTCTCACTCTTTTGTTCTTGGGGAAACCGTTGTAAAGTTATAGGGGAGTTTAACAACAACAACAACAACAAAACATCACGTCCCATATCGACATCGATATCGGATATACAAAAAAGACGAATTTTGACGCGTCTGCTACCGCAACAAAATGAGTTCTCAAAATGAGTGTTCGTTTGCCATCTTCGACCTGGACGGCACGCTGATCAACACGGAAGCGATCGTGGACGATGCGGTCGTTTCGGTGGTGAAGACGATGAAAAAGTCGATCAGCGAGAGGGAGATATTCGACGCGGCGGAGGATTGTCGAGGCCAACGACCGCTGGACGCGTCGACGGAGTTGTGCGAGAAGCTGAGCTTGAACGGAGTGGTGGAACCGGTTGAACTGCTGACCAAGTGCAGCGAGAAGTTGCAATGGGACGGGATCGATATCCCGGATATGCCCGGCGCGGCGCGGTTGTTGGAGTTTTTGAAGAGGAAGAAGGTGCCGATGGCGCTGGCGACGTCTACGAGCGCGAAGGAACTCGAGAAGAAGATGAAGAGCGCGACGGTGAATATTAAAAGTAGCGACAAGAGTAAAAAGAAGAATTTGTTGGAGTATTTCGACGTGATTTGCTGCGGAGATGAAGTCGCGAGAGGGAAACCGGACCCGGAAATATTCCACTTGGCGATGGAACGGTTGGGAGTGAAGAGAGAAGACGCGGGGAGGTGTTTGGTGTTTGAAGATACGCCGCACGGAGTATCCGCGGCGAAAGCGGCGGGGTGTTGTTGCGTGGCGGTGCCGAGCTTGAGAAGAGAGAAATTTGACATGTATAAAAGTGCGGACCGCGTGTATCACTCGTTGATGGACGTCGAGCTAGAAGATTTCGGATTGCCAAAGTTTGAGGATTGGAGAGAGGTGAAGACGGTAGAATTCGTCGCCGAGGACGGAGACGTTTTGAGCGCGAGCAGTCGAACGCGTAAATATGAACGGTTTTTGAAACTCGAACAGTTTTTAGAATTAACCGGTCCAGTCATTAGAGGTTTTGGAAGAGGGAGCAAAATGCTTGGCATACCCACCGCAAACTTAGATGTCGTGCCGTTAAAGCAGCAAATAGATAAACTCGCGCCGGGAATATATTTCGGCTTCGCCAAACTCCTGGGAGAGAACAAAAAAACTGGCATCCACCGAACGGTAATGTCCATAGGTTACAATCCGTTTTTCAACGATAAGCGAAAATCCATCGAACCGTGGTTACTGCGCGAGTTCGAGGAAGATTTTTACGACGAAACGTTATCCGTCCTCGTCGTCGCGTACGTCCGCGCCGAATGCAATTTCACCACGGTCGAAAATCTCATCCGAAGAATAAAAAAAGACGCGAAAGTGTGCGAGGAAGCTTTGGATTTAGATCTAGTCGAAGGTTTAGACGAGTGGAGTGATTGGTTCGACGTTAATCGATGATGAAACTAGAGAGAGGAAAATTTTACTATTTATACTCACGGCGCGAACAACCGCTCTTCATTTTATCAACGCGCGCGTTCTGTTACAATATTTTTGTTTTGCGCGCGCGCGGAAAACGATGATCGCGACAGAAACGCAGCAGTTGCATCACAGACTCGCGTCGTCGCGTCTCGCTTCGACGAGCGTTCGTTCTCGTCGCGACGAGCCTTTCAGACGACTCCAACATCGCGCTTCTTCTTCTTTGCATTTTAGCGTATCTTCATCTTCAACTCCCGAAAGCGCGGTGAAATCAACATCAACACCATCAATATCATCCATCGTCGGCGATTACTACCAGTTCGCGAACCATTCGTGTTATTACGAACGCAAAGGCGACGCGAAGCGTGCAGACGTGCACGTGATATTTCTCCACGGTTTTGGGGTGGGCACGTTCCACTATACAAAGCAATTAATTGGATTAGGAAGCGAAGAAGACTCCTCGCGGACGTGCGCGTGGTCTATGGATATTTGCGGTCAAGGTAAATCTTGGCCGAAGAGACGCGAGGACGTCGCAGAGTTTGAGTATTCGCTGGACAGTTGGCGCGATCAGGTGGAATATTTCATCAGAGAGGTTGTCTTGAAAGCGGCGGCCGGTTCGGAAGAGAAGGAGGAGGTGAAAATCGTCCTCGCCGGGAACTCGTTGGGCGGGAAATTGGCGTTGTACGTCTCGGCGACGTGCGAGGATTTAATCGATGGGATTGTGTTGTTGAACGCGACTCCGTTCTGGGGATTTTTGGAGAAGAGAGTGAGCTTTTTGACGAAAGAGAACGATTTCATCGTGAAATTGACGCAACCGTATTGGGATAACTTCCGCTCGAAAGAAAACGTCAGAAGGCTGTTAAATTTAGTGTACGCGGATGAAAGCAAAATAGAAGAATCGCTGATCGAAGATATCATCGCTCCAACTGAAAACGAGCACGCCATTCGAGCTTTCATAAGCACGTTCACCTCTCCTAAAGCGTCGCGAATGAGCTACGATAAAATGTTAGAGGTGATTCGCGATCGAAACGATTCGATCAAAGTCGCCATGTGTTACGGTCGCGAAGATCCGTGGGTGGTACCTTTGTGGGGCCAGCGATTGAAAAGAGTCGTAACGAACGCAAAATATTACGAACTGAGCCCAGCGGGACACTGTCCACACGACGAAGCTCCGGAGTGTGTCAACGCGGTCATCCGCTCGCTCATCGGCGAGTGGTTCTCAACCGCCGAAGCCGCCTCGCCGCCAAAGTCCATCGACGGCGTCTCGATCGAGTTAGTCGACGGGTCGCCAAGAAACGTCTTCGAAAAGCTCGATTATTGGAAAGATAGATATTTGTCGTCATCGGCGATGATGTAAAACGCGTGAGACCATAATATAGATTCGAAGCGAAATACCTCTCGGAAATCTCAAAAGGGCACCTTTTTTTTTCAACCGTCCCCTCACTTTTCATTAAATAAAAGCATACACACTAACACAAACGCACAACACACACACAATACCATGTTCACTTGCGCCGCGCTGCGATTCAAACCAATCTCCACCTTTCCCGAAAAAGGTGCGAGAGGAAGAGGAAGATGCGCGAGGACGAGAACCGTCGGGGCTTTCGTCGTCAAAAATAAAGTCGAGTGGCACTTAGGTAAATTAGAGGAACTCAAACGGCATTCTTTTCTTTTCCCGAAACAGATACAAAGCGCGCAAAAATCGCTCTCATCGAGCATCGCGCGTTACTTTTTACGAGCCTTCGTTGTTTACTCGCAAACACGACGGACGCGTTCGTTTTATTCACAATCTCTTCTCGCTTCGTTATTGATATTTACTTTCTCCAAAATTGCCTCCTCTGGGGAACGAAGATACGCCTTTTTTTTGACACGTCAGCATGTTAATAACTAACTTTCATCAAACTCTTCTCGTTACGTTTACTTTTGTCGCGCAGAGTCTCCGGAATGCTCGGTCGCTTCCTCGACGAAGCGAGATGCGCTGCTCTCCAACGCCAACTCTCTCAATCGCGAGTGCTTGACGATTCGCATCGACGAGACGACGAAAGAGTACGAGCAGTGGAATCAACACGCTCAACACACAAAGTTGCGATTTTACGTCGACTCGGCGCGACGCAGAGCGCACAAAGGCGACGAGAGCTTTTTTATGCAAGTCCAAGACGGGAGCGTTGAATTGAGAGATCGCAAAAGGAAAGCGATTAAAGAGGTTAAGAAGAAAGAGCGCGTGAAATTGGAGCCAGGTTGGTCGATTAAGTTTCACGATGCCGGCGAGTTGAGAGTGATGAGGAACGTGAGCGCCCACGCTTGAGGAAACAAAAAAGTGTATCAAAAGTGTACGACGACCGAGTTTAAGGAAATACTAATATGATGCGATAACGATAAAGCCTGCGCGAGATGACACGTTGTACGCATACGCGAGAAGAAGCAAGATGAATGTAATACTGCGCCAACTTATAATACAATTGTTGAGAGCGCCATCAAAAACAAAGTTGTAAAATATTTTATAAATACAAATTCTAATACGGCAAATGTCTCAAAGACCGTCCAACTTTCTTCAACTTTTCCTTTCGCACCTCTCTCTTTTCTTTACGAATGACTGCATTTTCGGTAAATTTAACCTCGGTCGCTTTCGCGTCGGCGAGTGCAATGCACGTTTTCAAATCCTCGTTCGAGGAGACTTTTTCACGCGCTTCACCTTTGTCGCTCGCATTTCTCGAGAAATCAATAACGGACGCTATGGTCCGACGCCCTAATCCGAATCTGCGAACACTTTCGCGCGCGTGATGCAACGCCAAATCTTCGCCGTCTAATCGTTCGGAGCCTTTCAAATAGGTTGTCAACGCCGGCGTATACTTTTTGCACGACGTGGTAGAAGTAGTGTCATCTTCGTCGTGTTCTATTTCGACATCGTCATCGTTCGGGAACACGTCGATTCGCGCTACGGTAACCGAAGACGTGTCGTTCTCTAATAAAGACCGTCTGAAGAATCCGCTGACGGATTTCATCGCGGTGGTCGTGTGTTCAGCCACTTGTTCTGACGTGAGTATTTGCGGTATCGATTTCGGAGAAGAGGACGGCACGTCATCAGGACCGCTCGCGTTGTTACTATCACTATTGCTACTGCTGAATTTAGTGTTCGCCATGGAGACCAAACTTCCGCTTCCGTTTTCTACGCACAAAAAGCTCAAAACGCCGTCGCCTTTCGTCCCGCTAATAACGCACGCGTGTCTGGTCACAATCGCTTTATTCCCTCGTCCTCGCAAATGCTCGCTCCTCGTCGTTTGCGAATACACGCTCTCGTTCACTCTCAACGGCGTTCCTAGCACCTCACTTAACCCTTTGTAATCATTCGACGCGCTCTTCGCCAACTGTTTCGATATCCCAACCGCATCCAGCGGTCTTCGCGTCGTCAAAAGATGTATCAACGCCGCGGTCCCCATCGCGCCCGCGAGTAACTCCTTCTCTACTTTCCTCGACACCGATCGCTTACTCAACCCGCTCTCGCTGAAATCTTTCGCCTCCGCGGCAACGCGCCACATGGCGACGGTCATCGCCACCGTTCCCATCGCGCGAAAAAAATGTTCGTTGTGCTGCCGAATCGCTTTCATCTCTCTCTGTTTTTGCCGGTACAAAACCAACGGATTTTGCATCTGTCTCATCTTTTCCAACTCGCGATACGCGCGTTCGCCCAGCACCGTTTTCAAGGCACCGCTCACGCGCTTCTTCGCTCGCATCTGCCGCTCGCAAATCGCGGTGGTGATTTTGTTCCGGAAAGCGGCGATGAATTCTTGGGCGCTTTTGAGTTGCGCGCGCGTGGAAAACGGACGATGACGACGACAAAGCGAAGTAGGAAACAACACCGTTGAAAAAGCATCGCTCTTCGATGACGACGACGTCGAACATCGGTCGAACAACGAAGACGCGAGTCGTCGTCGTCTGGCCGACGAAGACACGCAACGTCCCGAGACGGTTTGCATCGCCTTCTTTTTTGTTCTTTCGCGCGTGAACGTGCGTGTGCGTTTTGTGTGGAGATTAGTGTGATGATATTTTTGAAACTTGTGTGTGTTCTTCTAAAACTCTAGAGTGCGAGCGCGCGCGAGCGTTTATACATCTTCTTCTTCTTCTTCTTCTTCTTCTTCTTCTTCTTCTTCTTCTTCTCGCTCTTCTGAATCGTAATTCCCTTCTGAATCGTCGTATGAAGATGACTCGGACGTAGACAGCACTTCTGAGGGATTCAGATATTGGCCAGGGAAAACACGACGCCATTCGTCATGCATTCGTCGATAGTTCCAGTCCCAATCCTTTACCGCTTCTCTCGCTTTGTACTCCTCGATTTTAGTTTGCGTGTATGGCATGGCCGACCTTATCTGACTCTTACGGAAACCAAAAAAAATTCGCGGTAATTTTTCTTCGTCTTTGAGCAGCTCCTCGAATGTCCGTCGTCTTCCACCGAAGCCTTCGCCTTCGCTCAACAGAAATTCTTTATCGCGGTCGTCTTCGATGTCTGACTCGCTGTCGAGCAAACACTCAAACTTCCAACCCAGATGCTCGCCGCAATGACAGCAGTTCGCATTCGTCCATCCATAATGCTCAAAGAAGGAACGATATATGCTTATCTCTCCGTCTGCTCTGACGGGCCAGTCAGGGTTAGCGTACTGCGGCACTTGCGGCGACGTGTTGTAAATCCAGCGCGCGTCCGCGGTGAGAATTTCGCACTCGTGCAAATGCGGGTTGAAAAATATCTTCGACGCTCCAAAACCGTAATGGTGGGAATAGTAGATCTCATTTATTACGCTATGATCTGTATACGCGTTCGCCGGGTTGATCTCCTTGATCGCTTTACTCGCGTTTCCGAAAGGTTTCGAACACGCTCTGCACAGCAATTCAGAGACTTCTTCTTTTGCGTGTCTGAACACTTCTCCAGTCGTGCCCATCTGCTCCACTTTACCTTCGTCCACTTCTGATACTTCGGGATTACGAACGATATTATAACCACCAGCATAAAACGCTTCCTCGGCGGTTTTACATTGCAAAAGAGCTTTCCCATGCCGTTGTTCATATGTATCTTCGTTTTCCCGCGCGTTTAATGAACTCTCGGCGACCTTACAAAACGTGAACGGACTGTTAGCGACACAAACGTATGGAAATATTCCTTTGTTGTTCGACTCTGCCAAAATATCGCTCCCACTGCATCTGTTTACCATTGCTTCACACTTCAAGGCATCTTTCAGCATAGATGCGCTACTGGCTTTTCCCATTGTTCTCGCGCGCTTGGGATCCAATTTCTTGAGATATCGGCTGCTTTGTTTCGTTTCCGCGCATCCGTCTTGAAATAAATCCACGACTGCCCCTACTCTCGCGGCGCGAATTTGTTGTCTGCGAAACTCAAAACGGTTATTCCTTTCTGTTCTTTCTAACCTGTAGTATTCCTCGAACTCGGGATTGTAATCGGGAGGGTGGCGACGCGAGAGTTTCTTCAACTTGCACTTGATCCCCGTTCCGATTAAATTACAGTAAGAACACATTTTACGTTGTCCACCATCTTGGCTGAAATCCCTGTCGAATATCCCCGTGACACCTTCGTTTACGTACCAATACTCTCCGTCTTTGGTCATGATCTCATTCTTCGGCATCTCGTTGCCACTGACGACTTGACATACCGTGCCGACGTAGTATTCCTCGTTCTCGCGCAAGTCGTCGTGCTCCTCGCCATCGATTGGAATCGTTTCGCACTGAATCACGCCGACGAAATGACGAGACTGCTCCACGATGCCCTCGATGTACGGACCGGTATCCTCTCGCCAGGTCAACCTCTTCACGATCCTCTCCACGTCTTCTCTTTCTTCCGCGAACGCACGAATCGCACGATCGAACGAGTCCACGATTGGCATCCGAACGACGTTGCTTCCAGGAAGCACCACCACGTCGCGGAAAAACAACATCGGGAAATCTTCCACGCCTTTCGCGACCAAATTTGGAGACGACGACGACGATGCCATCGTCGCTCTTCTCTCTCTGTGTTTATCTTCTTCTTCTTTAGTATACATACACAGACGCGTAACTAACTTTTTGGACGGAGTAAACGAAACGCGTTTTTTGCTCTTTCTCTTTCTCTCTCTCTCGATGTTCGTTAGTTAGGATCCGACCACCACGACTAATAATACCAAAGCCATCGCCGACGCTCAAACAAAGCAGCAGCAGCAGCAACAACAAAAACAAAAACGACGAAAGAGA
>Ga0181597_10003455_pt1 | contig 16411 bp, 20 predicted proteins | sample 041ome_5_FD_148647 | JGI IMG/M metagenome (GOLD analysis project Ga0181597, IMG submission 148647) | Coastal salt marsh microbial communities from the Groves Creek Marsh, Skidaway Island, Georgia - 041403US metaG (spades assembly) | ecosystem: Environmental > Aquatic > Marine > Intertidal zone... | reverse complement strand
AAGTATAAACAAGGAATACAACTATCAAAGAAGTGTCAAAAAGCACTCGAAGAAGCGGAACAAAAAATCAAAGAAGTTTCAGGCATTAGTGAAAAATAGTTTTTATGACCAAAGATTATAAAATTTTAGATAAAATAAATGACCCAACAGATTTGAAGAGTCTGTCGAGCCATGATTTGATCAAACTATCTAATGAACTTAGGGAATACTTGTTAGATTCAATATCTAAAACAGGCGGTCATCTTGCTGCTGGTCTTGGTGCGGTTGATATTACAGTTGCGCTTCACTATGTCTTTGATACTCCAAATGATATTATTGTATGGGATATCGGTCATCAATGTTACCCACATAAAATATTAACTGGCCGAAAAGATAAAATGTCTACGTTAAGAAAAAAAGGTGGTATTTCCGGTTTCTTAAAAAGAGATGAGAGTGAGTATGATGCTTTTGGAGCTGGGCATTCCAGCACGTCAATTAGTGCAGCAGTAGGTTATGAGAGAGCAGCTAGACTAAAAAATGAGACTAAAAAAGTAATTGCTGTAATTGGCGATGGAGGCCTAACTGCTGGTATGGCATTTGAAGCTCTCAGTCATGCTGGAGGCATGAAGTCGAACTTACTTGTTGTATTGAATGATAATGAAATGTCCATATCCCCGAATGTTGGCGCGGTTCATAAATACCTAACTAGAATTTTGACAGGTAAAACATTTAACTCTATAAAAGAAAGTGGCAAAAAAGTATTTAGTAAAGTAAAAGCAATTGAAGAGATAGCTAAGAAGGTTGAAAACCAAGCAAAAGGTTTCATAACACCTGGATTATTATTTGAAGAGCTTGGCTTTAATTATTATGGCCCTGTAGATGGTCATGATGTAAATGGACTAGTTGATGTACTTCGAAATCTCAAGGAGAAAGAAGGACCTAGAATTCTACATATAATTACAAAAAAAGGGAAAGGATATAAACTCGCAGAACAAAATCCTATCTCATATCATGGTGTTACTCCATTTGATATAAAAACCGGCGCCTCGAAGGTTAAAAAGGTAAGTAATAAATTAACATACACTCAAATATTCTCTCGATGGATTAATGAAATGTCTAGAATAAATAAAGATATAGTAGCCATAACTCCAGCTATGAGAGAAGGCTCTGGTCTTGTGGAATTTGAGAAAAACTTTCCTGACAGGTATTTTGATGTTGGAATAGCTGAGCAACATGCTCTAACATTTGCTGCAGGTTTATCATGTGGGAATTTAAAACCAATCGTAGCAATCTATTCAACATTTCTTCAAAGAGCATATGATCAGCTTATACATGATATTGCCATACAAGATCTTGATATATTGCTAGCTATCGATAGGGCAGGCATAGTTGGTGCTGATGGTGAAACTCATCAAGGTATATATGATATTTCGTTCCTAAGGATTCTTCCAAATATGGTACTCATGACGCCATCAAATGAACAGGAAATGTGGAAAATGCTCAATACTGGATTAAATTTTAAAGGAATTGGCGCAGTTAGATATCCAAGAGGATTTACTGAGGGCTTAGATTTAGATTTAAGTGATGAAGAGCTGGAAATTGGAAAGAGCAAAACAATAGTAAAAGGAGGGAAAATTGCTTATCTAGTTTTTGGCACTCTTTTAAATACAGTCCTAAAACTAGCTAAAAAAAATGGTGCTTCTGTTATTGACATGCGTTTTGTTAAACCGATAGACGAGAAAATGATTATTAGTATATGTCAAACACATGAGTATATATTTACTGTCGAGGATAATGTTATACTTGGTGGTGCTGGCTCAGCTGTAAATGAAGTTGTGCATAAAAATAATATTAGAGCAAATATAATTAATTTAGGAGTCCCCGACAATATAGTGTCGCATGGCAACCAAGATGAAATTTTTGCAGAACTAAGTTTGGATGTACATGGTTTAGAAAATCAAACTAATGGCCATATTAAAAAAATGGTAAATTTAAATAATAATCAAAGAAAGATTAAGGGAAAATAAAATTTATACACTCACAACATTTGTTGAATTTTCATCAGCGCATGTCTTGCATGGACACGAGGGTCCATGTAAAAGAATGCATGGACATAATTGGAAAGTTGAAGTTGAAGTTTCAGGAGATAAACTAGATAATATCGGAATGGTTATAGATTTTAAAGAAATAAGAAATATGACCAACGAAGTTGTAGATAAACTGGATCATAGGTTTTTGAATGATCTTAATGCTTTTAAAAAAGTAAACCCAACTGCGGAAAATATAGCAGAATATATTCATTTGGAGCTTACGAAGTTAATAAATAATGATAAGATTGTTGTGAAATCAATTAAATTATGGGAAACAGATAAATCAGCAGTAACATATACGGTGTAATAATGGCAACTAATAAAAAAACAATGAAATCAATAAACAAAAACAATCTTCCTGATACTCAAGGATTGGAAGATACAAGGAACCTTCCCATCAATAAAGTTGGGATCAAAGATATTCTACATCCGATGGTAATTAAACAAAGATCAGGACAAGATCAAACAACCGTAGCTAGCTTTAATATGTATGTAAATTTACCGCATAATCTTAAAGGTACACATATGTCTAGATTTGTTCATATTTTAAATAACCATGAGGAACAAATAACAGTAGATACGTTTAAATCAATGATCGAAGAAATGCTGACTTTATTAGAGGCGGAATCAGGTCATGTTGAAATGACTTTTCCATATTTTATAAATAAGACTGCTCCAGAATCAAAGGTGAAAAGCTTGCTTGACTATACCGTAACTTTTATTGGTGAGGCAAACAAAGGAGTGTCAAACTTGAAAGTTAAAGTTTTAGTTCCAGTCACAAGTCTATGTCCATGCTCTAAAAAAATATCTGCATACGGGGCACATAATCAAAGATCACATGTAACAGTAACAGCAACAATTAATGATTTTATGTGGATTGAAGAGATAATTGATATTGTCGAGAAAGAGGCATCTTCAGAACTATATGCTCTTCTTAAGAGACCTGATGAAAAACATGTAACGGAGCTAGCATATGATAATCCAAAATTTGTTGAAGATATGGTTAGAGATATAGCTGTACATTTTGCGGAAGATAAAAGAGTATCAGAATATATTGTTGAATCGGAAAATTTTGAATCTATACATAATCACTCTGCATATGCTCAAATCCATCAAATTAAAGAATAAGGACCTATCTGAGATCTGCGTATAACGCTCTTATTACTTCTTCAGTTGCAGTGTTAGTGAAGTTTAAATTAGCATTATTCTGAATTTCAATAAGAGTTCCTTCTTGACTAGAAATTAGAACAATGTTGAATGAATCCATAGCTTTGCTAGATTTCCAAAAAACTAATGAACTTAGAAAAGACTGATCAGAAGCCTCCTGATTGTCAATAGAAACATTTATAACCCCACTATCTTTATTAGCGGACAAGGTGTTAACACCATAAGTATCCAAGGACTTTATAACCTCAGGCCATACTCGCTCATAGATATCTCCGATAAATAATGTATGAAAACCATTCTCATCTACATTCATAGTAGCTTTGTTACGAATGCCTGTTGATTTTACGATTGAATAACCTTTAGCTTGAGCTTCTTCGCCACCCAGATAAATAAATAATCTAGATATCATTTCAGTCTCAAATTCTGGATCCCTTGGTCTATTTTGCCATCTAAATTCCGTATCACCATCAGACATGAACTCTTTACCATAATGAGTAACCAAGATATCTGTTGATTCATCATTAAGTATTACTCTAGTGCTATAACTATCCCTTGTCTCAGGAGAGACTAACAATGGTATGTATCTACCTACATATTTTTGTACCGTACCAAGTTGAGCCTCACTTAAGTTTTCAAGAAAACCAGTGCGCATTGATCCTAGTGTATAATCTTGTTGAACTAGCATAAAACCTTCAGATCGCCAAAAAGAAGAAAGCTTGCTCCATATATATTTTTTGTCTTTACTTTTTACGGAAAGGAATGAATCTCTACCAGAACGCATAATTTTGATATTATCAAGCGGAGTATCTACAGTAAAAACGCCAATTCCTGTATCATCATAATCAGGTATCTCAAGAATATTGTTAGAATTTGGAGTTATTAGATCTGGTGGAACTAATAAATCAAACTGAGTATCTTCATACTGTTTATTTGTTTTATAAACAACTAAATCTTTTCTTTCTTCAGAAGTAAGGTTTTTAAAATAATCAGTAAAACTTGAACACCCAGTTAATATGAATGTAGTTGATAGCAAAATAATATTTAAGTGTTTAGTATTCATATTTATTTAATTTTAACTCCAGCATCAATTAATGACTTCTCTAGCTTAGATTCATATTTTTCATCCATCCATACTAAAGGTAACCTTATCCCTTTCTTAATTAATCCCATTTTATTCAAAGCCCATTTAACTGGTATTGGGTTGGATTCAATAAAAAGATTATCATGTAATGTATCTATTTTAGTATTAATTTTTTGCGCATCATCACTTTTTCTCTCTGATGCTAATTTACACATATTATGCATATCTAAAGGAACTATATTTGCTGTTACAGATATATTGCCACTAAAACCTAAGCCAATATCTCTCGCCGATGTTTTGTCATCACCAGTAAATATAGAAAGGTTATCTGAACACTTTTCCAATATTTCCTTGGATCTCTCAAGATCTCCAGAAGCCTCTTTTATACCAACAATATTTGGATGCGAAGAGAGATCATATACAGTATCGGGGAGCATATCTACCGATGTTCTACCGGGCACATTATACAATATTTGAGGTATGCTTACTTCATCGGCTATTTTTTTATAATGCGCATACAAACCTTTCTGTGTTGGTTTATTGTAGTATGGAGTAACTAATAAACAAGCATCTGCGCCAAGTTCTTTTGATCTTTGGGTTAATTGTAATGCTTCACTCGTAGAGTTTGCTCCAGAACCTGCAATCACAGGTATCCTTTTGTTGACAATAGCCAGAGTAGATTTTATTACTTCAGAGTGCTCATCGAAATCAAGAGTTGCAGATTCACCAGTAGTTCCAACTGAAATAATGACATCAGTTTTATTTTCAATATGAAATTCAATTAAATTTTCTAGAGATACGTGATCTAAGCTGCCATCCTCATTCATTGGAGTTACTATTGCAACCATACTCCCTTTAAACATGTTTCCCTCTCATATTAACCCTCATTTGCTGTTCGCGGCCAAATATTTAGCAATGTATTCATTAAAACTGCCAGTGGTATCGCAAAAAATACTCCCCATATCCCCCATATTGTACCAAAAAATAAAATAGAAATCAGGATCGCAAGGGGATGCAGATTAACTGCGTCAGAAAACAGGATGGGGACTACAACATTGCCATCTATAACCTGGATAAGTACATGAATAATAACTATATACCAAAAATATGAAGTTATTCCCCACTGAAAATAAGCTATGAAAAATATAGGTATGGTGACTGCAATGGCACCTACATAAGGTATTATTACTGATAATCCACATAAGAATCCTAATAACAGAGAGTAATTAAGACCAAATAAAGCAAAAAATAATGTAGATGCAAACCATACGATTATAATTTCTATCAACTTACACCTAATGTAGTTACCTATTTTAAGGTCTAATTCTGCATATGCTTTTTTAGATAAGTCTAGTTTTTCTGGAAAAAACTTTGTAAACCACGAGTGAATTTGTCCCTTGTCATATAAAAAGAAGAAAATAAGTATAGGTACGATGAGCATATAAACTATTATTTGAAATATACTTCCCGCCGATGCAATTGAATAAGAAATTACTGACCTACCTGCCATGCTAATTTCTGTGTTCATAGCAGAGAAGACATTTGTCAGCTGTTCCTTTGGAATAAAATTATTATTACTGGATGTAAAGTCAAGCATTAGAGTTTTTCCTTTTTCAAGCATGAATGGTAATGTCTTAATTAATAGAGTCAATTGTTCTAACATAATTGGAACTAAAAGAAACAAAGTTATGATTGCTATTGCAATAAAAGAAATATAAACAAGCAATACAGCTGATTTTCTTTGGATATTAGTTAATTCATTAAGTCGTCCAACCACTCCCTCAAGCATGTAGGCTAGAATAATTGCAATAAGTATGGGCGCCACTGTAGATAGCAAGATATATGTAATCAGCGTAATAGAAACTATTATTAGTGCTAAAGCTACTTGATTAGGATCTGTTAAATGGCTTTCATACCAATCTTTAAAAAATTTAAACATACATTACTTCAAAAAACTCATTGAATTGCTTTATATATAATACCTATAATCATGTTAAACTAAAACATCAAATTAAGATTTATAAGGGATTAAATAATTAATAATTTATGAGAGTTTCACATTTTCCAATATTCACTTTAAAAGATACTCCGGCCGATGCCGAAGTCATTAGTCATAAGCTGATGATAAGATCTGGAATGATAAGAAAACTCTCATCAGGACAATATTCATGGTTGCCTCTTGGTTTAAGAGTTATAAAAAAAATTGAAGATATTATTAGAAAAGAATTAGAAAAGATTGGTTGTAGTGAAATATTAATGCCATCTGTTCAACCCTCTGAACTATGGCAAGAATCAGGTAGATGGGAGCAATATGGCCCAGAACTGCTCAGGTTTACTGACAGACATCAAAGAGATTTTTGTTTAGGTCCAACTTTTGAAGAAGTTATCACTGATTTAATCAGAAAGGATGTATCGAGCTACAAGCAATTACCAATAAATTTATTTCAAATTTCAACTAAATTTAGAGATGAAATCAGACCAAGGTTTGGTGTAATGAGGGCAAGAGAATTTATTATGAAAGATGCTTACTCTTTTCATGCAAATCAGGAATCTTTAGATGAAGCATATGAGATGTATAAGAATGCATATAATAATATTTTTAAAAATCTAATGTTAGACTTTACTATTGTCGATGCTGATAGTGGCAATATTGGAGGGAATGAATCTAATGAATTTCATGTTATTGCGGATACCGGTGAGGATGACTTATTGCTAGATGATCAACTAAAAGGTATGAATATAGAAATTGCAAAAGTTAAGTATGATGAAGATGATTTAGAGGCATTAATCAAGAAAACTAATTTAACTCATAAAAAAGGAATAGAAGTTGGTCATATTTTTAAGCTCGGTCAAAAATACTCAGAGAAAATGAAGGCAAAAGTAACCACTAAAGATTCTAAAACTGTAGATATGTTTATGGGTTGCTACGGGATAGGTGTGACAAGAATTGTGGCTGCAGCAATAGAACAATTGCATGATAACAAAGGTATAAAATGGCCTTCATCAATAACTCCATTCAATACTGTGATCATTGAAATTGATGGTCACAAAAACTCAAATGTTAGGACATATTGTGAATCTGTGTACAAATCGTTCATTGAAAAAGACATTGAGGCCATTTACGATGATCGAGATGCTAATTTAGGTAAAAAGATTAAAGACTGGGAATTAATTGGTATACCCAATATTGTGATAATAGGAAAGAATGAATCCAACAATAAAACTGTAATATTTAAAAAAAGGTCCTCGGAATCTAAATCTGAAATGGATATTAATGATCTGTTAGATGAAGTTATCAGCTAGTATTAATTATCTAGAAATCTATAATTATTTTTTTGTGAATTATGTTGCTCAATTGCCATTTTAGATTGATTGAGAGCTTCTTTGGCTAATTTAATTGAAACACTATATTTCTCATTCGCATGAGCTTTTTCTGCCTTTTTAATAATTTTCTGAGTATCTCTCCATGCATTATTTAGCTTTACTACCTGTTTATATGACCTCTTCGCATCTTTTATCGATTGACTTGATAGTTGTTTATCTCCGTCAGCAGCGAAAAGCAATTGAGAAAAAAATAAAGCTACAAAAAGTATTGAAAGTTTATGCATAATATAACGTAAAAAGTTTATTTTATTATCCATATAGAATATCCTAGTTCTATAATGAATGTACTTATTATATATTATTCTACAAATGGCTCAACGAAAAAAATGGCTCGTTTGATAGCTCGAGGGGTAGAAAATATTGATGGTGCGAATGCAATACTCAGAACAGTACCGAATAATCAAAAAAACACTGATGATAGTGACCCTCTGGTAATAAACGAGGATCTGAAAGACTGTTCTGCCTTATTAATTGGCAGCCCAACTCATTTCGGTAACATGGCTGCGCCAATGAAGGCATTTATAGATACAACAACAGCTGAATGGTACAACGGAGTTTTATGTGGCAAACCTGCTGGAGTATTCACATCAACCTCAAGTCTCCATGGAGGACAAGAATCAACCCTCCTCAGTATGATGTTGCCTTTGCTACATCATGGGATGATATTATCTGGTGTCCCTTATAGTAATAAGACATTGAATACCACAAAAACAGGCGGAACACCATATGGACCTAGTCATGTTTCTTTTAATGGTAAAAATGATATATCAGAAGATGAAAAAGAAATTTGTATGAGTTTTGGTGAGAGAGTGGCTAAGCTCGCAAAGAAGTTAGATAATTAAAATCTACTTATACTCAATTATTTTTTTTATAAAAGGAATAGTTATTTTCTTCTTTAAAGATAATGAGGCTTGATCAATATGTTTGATACAGTTACATAAAAAATATAAATCTCTTTTATAGTGGTTCATTATATAGTCGCATACATTATTTGGGATATCCCATCCTCTTTCATATGCATTTTTTCGTAAAACCTTAATTTTTCCTTCATCAGTGAGCTCTGGTATTGTCAGAACTTGATCCCACTTCAACCTAGATGATAGATCAGGTAGTCGAAATTTAATCTTAGCAAGAGGTAAAGTAGATGTTACCAATATATGTTTTTTATTTAATATAAAGTCGTTAATTGCTGCAAACAATAATTCTTCGGTATCATTCTGTTTAATTATTTTATCAATATTATCAATAATCAATAATTCATGCCTTGATATTTCATCAAAATGCACTTTATCAATATTCGTCTCATTTAAAAAAACAGTGGACTTACTTGTTATGGCTTTTATGGCTAAACATAAATGAGATTTACCACTTGATTTTTTACCAATCAAAAAAATAATTGCGCTAAGTGGATTATCATGGAATTTCATCAAAACATCTATTGTAAGATTGTCATGTCCAGCAATGTAGTTATCAAAGCTTTTATTCGAGATAAAGCTGAAATTAATAGGAATTTGATCTTTTTTAACTTTTGTTTCTTTCATAAATGTATATATACTCAATAGATTAATATATAATTAAATCCTAACCATTTAAACATGAAAAAAACTTTAAACAAGCTAACTTATGCAAAATCCGGTGTAAATATAAAAAAAGCCGATAAACTCATAGGCAACTTAAAAAAAGGGGCAAACCCAAAAAATCCCAATGTCGTTGCTGGCATAGGAGGTTTCTCGAGCCTATATGCACTGGATATTAAAAAATATACAAATCCTTTAATTGTTGCTGGTACCGATGGTGTAGGGACAAAACTTAAATTAGCAGCTCTATTAAATGAACATAGATATATTGGGCAGGACTTGTTGGCTATGTGCTTGAATGATGTGATAACCTCAGGAGCTGAACCATTATTCTTTTTAGATTACCTTGCAACAAGTAAAATAGATGTTCAACTACACACCAAGGTTCTCAAAGGAATAAAAAAAGCTTGTAATGCTATAAAAATACCTTTAATCGGTGGTGAAACTGCAGAGATGCCTGGGATGTACAAAAGTAAAGATTATGATCTGGCTGGTTTTTGTGTTGGTATTGTTGACAAACATAAGATGATCGACAAAAAACTAATAAAAAATGGTGACCTAATAGTAGGTATACCTTCTAGTGGATTTCATTCAAATGGTTATTCATTGATAAATAAATTAATTGAGACCAATACTCTCTCATTAAAAAAGAAATATGATGGCATAGACCTTCGAAAAGCTCTAATAAAGCCAACAAAATTATATTCAGATCTTTTTTTTAATTTGCAAAAGAAAATATCCATACATGGAGCTGCTCACATAACGGGTGGCGGCATTACGGATAATGTTCCTAGAATTCTTACAGATAAATTTATGGCTAAAATAAATTTATCTAGCTGGTCCTTGCCAAAAATATTCAAGCTTATTCAAAAGAAAGCTGCTTTGACAGATAATGATATGTTAAAGACTTTCAATTGTGGAATTGGGATGGTATTAATTATAGATAAAAAAGATCTAAATAAGTTAATTTCAGTCTCAATGAAGTTAAAGTATAAGCCAAAAATACTTGGTTGCATTGCAAAGAAAAATAGTAATAAAGCAATTGTATATGAAAAGAACTAAAGCAATTATTCTTATTTCTGGAAATGGCACCAATCTATTAAATATTCTAGAAAATATTAAATCCGGATTTATCAATATGGATGTATTTATGGTTATCTCCAATAACTCAAAAGCTAAGGGTTTGGATATTGCAGAAAATCATAACATAGCTACAATGGTCATTGATACAAATAAAAGTTTTGACTATGTTCTGTCCGATATAGTAGATAAAAATAATATTGATCTATTAATTCTTGCTGGGTTTATGAAAATACTCCCTAAAACTATCACTGATAAATATGATGGCAAGATTATTAATATTCACCCATCACTGCTTCCCAAATACAAAGGTTTAGATACACATAAAAAAGTGATCAAAGCAAAAGATAAGTTTCATGGTGCATCTGTTCATTATGTTACTTCTGAACTTGATGGTGGACCAATAATCATACAAGGAAGATATGAAGTTGATCAGTATGATGAAGAAACTATAAAGAAGAATATTCATATGATTGAATATCAAATACTTCCTATTGCAATCAAGTGGTTTGTAGAAAATAATATAGTAAAACTAGGCAATCAGTTTTCATTTAATGGCGAGATATTAGAATGTCCTATAGAGCATATTTTAAAAAATTAACTAAGTTTATCATAATAATATTATGTATGATTATTCCTATCTATTCTTATAGTGAGCAAGTGGCTATTTCTCAACATCTTTATAAGCTATATAAAGGGGAAATTCTTTTTGGCAAAAGTTCTTATAGCTTATATAAAGAAGGTAATTCATTTTTTTTCGAAATTGTGAGTAAAACTGATGGAGTTTTTAAAGTAAAGAAAGATCATCGTATAGAATTATCTAATTATGTGATTAACTCAGGCTCTATATCTCCACTAAAATATGAATACATAAGGGAAAGGAAAGATAAAAAAGATCATATAGTTACAATATTCAATAGTGATAGTGGTGTACATACCATAGATAATGGTATTAAAAAAGAACATCATAAGGTTGCTGATACACTCGATAGACTATCAGTTCAGATTGCTTATCAAGAAGATTTAAAGAATGGTACTTTTGAATCAACTTATGCTGTTTTAGATAAAGGTAGATTAAGAAAGTACATTTATACAATACATTCAGATGATGTGATTGATACGGTTTTCGGTGAAACTAATACGATTGTAATAAAGAGAGTTATTGAGAATAATAAAAGAAGTACTCTCACTTGGTATGCAGTAGATCATGATTTTATTCCAGTTAAGATAGAACAATATAGAAAAGAATCTCTAAAGTTCACAGTTTACTTGGATAAAATTAATAAATAATTATTTTTGTTTATTTCTCAATCTAAGTGAATTTACTTTTATAAATCCTTCGGCATCTTTTTGATCGTAATCGCCTGAATCTGCCTCAAAAGTTGACAGATCTTCGCTATAAATAGAATAAGGTGATTTTCTACCTAATATAATTATATTTCCCTTAAACAATTTAATTCTAACTGTGCCAGTAACTCTTTTTTGAGAATCATTAATTAGTTTTTGTAAACTTTCTCTTTCAGGACTAAACCAATACCCATTATAAACGAGCCTTGTATATCTGTTTGATAAGTCTTCTTTTAAATGCAATAACTCTCTATCCATTGTAATTGATTCTATTGCCTTATGTGCTTTATGATAAACGGTACCACCTGGAGTTTCATAACAACCTCTAGATTTTATTCCTACATAACGGTTCTCAACAATATCTACTCTTCCAATTCCATGTTTGCCTGCAAGTATATTTAGCTTATTCAGTACTTTGGCTGGAGTTAATGACTTCTTATTAATCTTAACAATATCTCCATCTTTAAAATCTAGCTCTAAAGTATCGGGTTTGTTTACTGCTTTTTCAATTGATTTTGTTCTTAGCCACATATTTTCTTCAGGACTTTTCCATGGGTCTTCCAAGACACCACCTTCATATGAAGTATGAAGAATATTTGCATCCATTGAATATGGACTTTTCTTTCCAGAATCAAAATCGATCGCAATCTTATTTAATCTAGCATATCTAACTAAATCTTTTCTCGAGACAAATGCCCACTCTCTCCATGGAGCAATTATTTTTATTTTAGGATTCAATGCATATGCTGATAATTCAAATCTGACCTGATCATTACCTTTTCCAGTAGCTCCATGACAAATTGCATCAGCGCCCTCTTTTTTAGCAATTTCTATAAGCCTTTTACTTATTAATGGTCTCGCTATGGATGTTCCAAGAAAATATTCACCTTCATAGACCGCATTAGATCTAAACATAGGGTATACATAATTCTTAACAAACTCCTCTGTTAAGTCTTCAATATATATTTTTTTTATACCTAATTTTTTCGCTTTTGCTCTTGCGTCTTTTGTTTCTGAACCTTGTCCAATATCAGCGGTAAATGTAATAACTTCACATTCATATTTTTCCATGAGCCATTTTGCAATTACCGATGTATCAAGTCCTCCAGAATATGCTAATACTACTTTATTGGGCTTCATTTTGGGTATCTTCGGTCTCAATATTGCTGTCTGCTGGTTTGACCCATCTAAACCCCTTGTCAGTTGATTCTTTCTTCCAGAAAGGAGCTTCTGCCTTAAGTGATTCCATAATGTCACGTGTAGCATTAAATGCATTGTCTCTATGCTCAGACCAAGTGGCAACTATAACTATTGGATCAGTAGGTTCTAACATACCCACCCTATGAATTACTAGTCCATCGATTATTTTATACTTTTTGATTGCAGTGTTAACAATATCCTCTAAATATTTTTCCGTCATACCTGGATAATGTTGTAACTCCATACCCGTTACATCAGAATCTTCATTAAAATCTCTCATGGTACCCAAAAAAACTGATGATGCTCCAATTTTAGGGTTATTCTGCAAATCATTCTTTTTGTAATCAACTAGTGATTGCCATGGATCAAATCTTTCATCTACTATTTCTATTTTCATAATTAACCACCTGTAACTGGAGGAAAGTAAGCAACTTCATCTCCATCATTTAATTTAAAGTCTTTATCAACATATTTGTGATTAACAGCTATTAGAACATCTTTTGGGACATTCAATTTTACCGTCAAATCTTTCCATAACTCGTAAACAGACAATGATTTGTCAATATCTAGATCTTTAGACTCTGTTCCCATTAAATCTCTAACACTAGCAAAATATTTGACATGTATTTTCATGAGTTTGTGCATGTATAATAGTTATAAAAGCAATTATTATCAACAAAATTAACAATTTGACCGCAAAAAGTCAAAATCTACTTTCTAATGAGTCTAATGCTTATTTCTCCTAGCGTGATTTCCAAGAGTTACACCTAGGAATATGGATCCAAAGCATATGATTGTTAACATCCATTCACCATTGGTAAAACCAGAATATATAGGAACTAAGGGAAAAAACATAGCAGTTGCAATAAAACCTACCAATACTTCGAATAGTCCAAACTCAGGGAAGATTTGAATCAATAAATCATATGCAGCAACATAACCAGCTATTATAGCTATGGAATAAAAAATATAACTGAAAATAATATACATAATTAAATCTTAGCTTCCTGTATTAGATTTTACAACTTAATATATCTAAAACCTGTCAGCCTCCAATATATGACATCTCAACTTTGTTTTTTTTATTTTTAATGATCTTTTTTGTGAACCTTAGCTGCGAATATTGATCATTTCTTTCAAGCCATATTTTTTCAAAATATTCCCCTAAAGATAAATTGTTGTTTCTAATATAATTAGCAAAATCGTAACCAGTATCAGAAAATAAACAAGTATAAAACTTACCATCAGCTGACAATCTTCCTCTATTACAGTTACTACAAAATGGTTTTGATATGGATGATATAAAACCTATGCTTAAAGGATATTCATCAAGCTGCCATTTTTCAGATGTTGAATCTTTTTTAACGACTATTTTACTCATGGAGTAATGCTGTTTAATTAGATCCATGATTTCCTTAGAGGTAAAAACATTTTCAGAATCCCAATTATTAGATTCACCAACATCCATATACTCGATAAATCTTAATTCGATATTTTTATATAGAAACTTTTTTACCATATCGATAATTTCATGGCTATTTTTATTTTTAATAACAACCATATTTATTTTTAAAGTACCAAATATCTTTAATGCATTATCTATAGAGCTCAAAACTTTAGAGATATTATTGTTTGTTGGATTCAATTCATCTGTTATGTCTTGAGATAAGGAATCTAGACTAATAGTGATTGCATCTAATCCATTAGTTTTTAATAGTCTTATCTTGTCATGATTCAATAATGATCCATTGGTAGTAATCGAAACTTCATTAACTAAAGCGTCATCTTTGAGGCCTTTTATAAGTAGTTCTATATTTTTCCTTAACATAGGTTCACCACCAGTTAATCTTACTTTTTCCAATCCATATCGTTTCAATATTTTAACCACTTCAATAATTTCCTCATAAGTAAGGAGTTCACTTTTTTGTAAAAACTGATGGTCTTTACCAAATATATCTTTAGGCATGCAATAAGAACATCGATAGTTACATTTATCTGTTATGGAAATTCTTAAGTATTTAAAATTTCTTGATAGTTGATCATTAATCATATTAATTACACATAGTGCACTTCGGATCTTTGGAAATCCTGATTGTTCTAAAGTTGATATTTTTTACATCAACTAGTAACAACTTGCTTTCTAATGTGTCTCCAAAATTTAATAATAGTTTGATGCTTTCTAGTGCCTGTATATTGCCAATTATTCCAGTTAACATAGATAAAACGCCCTGATCCATACATGAATTTTCTTTATCATCTACATCAGCGTAAAGGCAATTATAACAGGGTCTATTGGCCAGATCATTCCTAAATACAGAAACCTGCCCTTCCATTTTCTCTGCTGCTCCCATAATTAATGGTTTTTTGTATTTTATAGTAGCCTTGTTAATAATAGATCTAGTCGAAAAGTTATCGGTAGCATCTATAACTAGGTCTGCATCTTTTAATAAATTACTCGAATGCATTGAGAATTTTATGTTATGTTTCTGAATAACCAAGTCAGAGTTAAGAGTTTTTAGTTTTTGCTCAACAGCATCAACTTTATTTTTTCCTATATCACTGCATGTATATAGTATTTGCCTTTGTAAATTTGTATCCTCGATAATATCGTTATCAATAATGGATAATTTACCTAACCCAGATGTTGCTAAGTATTGAGCAATAGGACAACCTAAGCCTCCAAGCCCTATCAACACTATATGCTTTGTACTAAGAATCTCTATTCCTTCAGTCTGAATATCTTCTAAGAGAATATGCTTGTTGAAAGCTAGTAAGTCTTTGTCTGATAGGTTTATTTTATTTCTCAGTTTTTCTTTCATTAAATTTTTCTAGTTGCTCTTTTGTGGCTTCTTTTTGATATTTTGCTTTATAATCAGAATATGACATCCCATAGATGATTTCCCTAGCTTCTTCATATGTCAATTTTTCACCTATTTTTTCGGCTTCAGCAACATACCATTTTGAGATACAATTACGACAAAAGTTTGCAAGATTCATCATATCAATATTTTGAACATCTGGGTTTTGTCTTAAATGTTCCAGCAATCTCCTAAAGGTAGCAGATTCAATTTTAACTTTGTCATTATCCAACATATATCACCTCTATTAGTTATGATATTAATATACCATAAAATTAAGTTATCTATGTCTCTGTTGTTTTAGGTTTTTAAATTATTTTGCTTTTTTGAGATAATTGTATTCCAAAGATAATTACAACTAACCCTATTAAATAGTTCCACATAGCACTTTCATTGAAAAATATCACTCCAAATAATATCGCCCATACGGGGATAAGATAATTCATCATTGAAATAAAGGTCGCCCCTGAAGACTGAAGAATCTGAAAATATATTATTGTGGCGATTGCTGTACAGAATACACCTAGAATAAAAACTGCTGAAACATGCCCAACACTTCCTACATTACTAGGTATTATATTCGAATTGAGACTAAGGTATATCAACATTATGGCGGCCGAGTATAATGTTACTCCTGTTGAAGCATTT
>Ga0181597_10003454_pt1 | contig 16411 bp, 19 predicted proteins | sample 041ome_5_FD_148647 | JGI IMG/M metagenome (GOLD analysis project Ga0181597, IMG submission 148647) | Coastal salt marsh microbial communities from the Groves Creek Marsh, Skidaway Island, Georgia - 041403US metaG (spades assembly) | ecosystem: Environmental > Aquatic > Marine > Intertidal zone... | reverse complement strand
TTGCGGATTAAGAAAGGTGTGATCCTCAATCGGGTCAGGCACCTCTCCGCCATAAACAGCGACAGAGGATGAAAACACGATCACGGGTTTTGTGCCCAAGGCGCGCACGGCCTCGAACACGAGATAACTGCCGAAAAGATTGATGTTCATACCCGCATCAAAATCATCTTCTGCATGGGCTGATACAATCGCGGCCAGCAGGTAAATCACATCATAGCGCCCCGCAATCAGTTCATCGACGGATGCGCGATCTGAAATATCAACGCGGACCAGATCCACAGGGAAACCAGCCGTAATTGGCGCAGGGTTCACCACGTCAGCCAAAGTCATATGCGCAATGTCAGCCCCCCGCAGATGACCGCGATCCGCCAATTTACGCGCCAATTTTTGGCCTATGACGCCGCCGCCCCCGATGATCAAAACTTTCATATCATGACCCTTTATAAGATTACCTGATGTTCCTGTTGTCCTTTGACGCCCAGTTCAATGACGAATGTCTGTCCCGCCATGGGATCTTCGCTCATCCGATCGGGCATATAGGCCTGTGCCGCGGTTGTTGCGAATAATGTGGCACCATCCATTCCACCAAACGCGGGGCATGTGATACAATTTGCGGGCATCTTGATCTGATCAACCAATTTACCATCCGCGTCGTGACAGGTGATTTTAGCGTGCCCATAATGGGCAATCCAAATGCGCCCTTCGGCATCGACAACGGCGCCGTCGGGGCGAAAATCACTTTCTGGCAGGGTGATGAACACTTCTGGATCACCCAAGGGCCAACCGTCTTTGGGATCTAAGCGTTGTCTTAAAATTTCACCGTTTGGCGTATCAGTTAAATATGCGAAATCGCGATGTGGTGAAAAACACTGCGCATTCGGGATCGTCCATGGCGTGTAAAGTGTGCGCAACTCTCCACGATAATATCGATAGATTGCGCCTGCATCCTTTTCTAACTTTTTGCCCATGGTTCCGATCCAAAACCCACCCCATGGATCCACACGCCCATCGTTGCTGCGCGTGATCGGATCATCTGCCTCTAAATCCACGATCTTTTCGCTTTCTCTAGAATTCAAATTGAACAGCAGCAGGCTGGTTTCATGAGCGATCATCAATTGATCATCATTCACCCATCCTGCCGCAGTGACATGGGCATCAAAGTCCCAGCGGATGCGTATCCCCTCTTCCTGAGAGAAGAGCGCGTTATTGTTGATATCAAACCAAAAGAATTGATTGCGCGTGGGGTGCCACAATGCCCCCTCACCCAAAGAACACACACCTGAATCAAAAACATTTACCTGTGTCATCTTGATTTCCCTCTTGGCTCTACAGCGCTTGATTTACCCTATGAATGGTATAGGTTTTTTGCAACAAATGCTTTCAATTAAATATCAGATGGGGACTAAATTTCATGACCAAAACAATCATCATAACAGGTGCAGGACGCGGCGTAGGTAAGTCCTGTGCAGAGCGTTTTTTGAAAGAGGGATGGTCCGTTGGCCTCATCGGTCGCAACCCCGATCCATTGTCCGAAATGGAAAAAGAGCATAAAAATGCAATGGCACTGCCTTGTGATGTTGCAGATGCAGATGCTGTTGATGCCGCGTTTAATGCGTTTGTTGGGCGTTTTGGACGATTGGACGCCCTGTTTAACAACGCGGGCATCACCCTGCCGGGCAGACCAATTGACGAAGTGGATGTTGATGATTGGCGGTCTTTGATCGATATCAATCTAACAGGGTCATTTATTTGTGCACGAAAGGCATTTGGCCTGATGCGTCATCAGGATCCGCAAGGCGGCCGTATTATCAATAACGGATCTGTGTCTGCCTATGTGCCTCGCGTGGGGTCTGTGGCCTATACTGCCTCAAAACATGCGGTCACGGGATTAACCCGCACGATTTCACTAGATGGCCGCACCTTCAATATCGCATGTGGCCAAATTGACATTGGAAACGCCCTAACCGACATGGCCTATTCCATGACCCAAGGCATGCCGCAACCTGATGGGTCAGTCCGTGTTGAGGCGGTGATGGACGTTGATCATGTTGCCTCTTCCCTGTTGCATATGGCTGAGCTTCCTTTAGACACGAACGTTCAATTTATGACGGTCATGGCGACAACCATGCCATACATCGGACGAGGTTAGGGACCAATGCTATGTCGCTCCCATAAATGGGAGCCCCGCCATGCCAGCGCCGCGCCATAGGACAAACGTCAATATTGGTCCCTGCGTCATGGTCAGCGCATGGGGTTGGTTGCTGTGATGCATGCGCGTATCGCCCGTCTGTAACAGGGCGGGTTTTGCGCCTTCGCTTTCGAAATAGCCTGCACCACTCACAACAACATATATTTCTTCTGCTTCATGCCGGTGCCAAGGATAGTATAGGCCCCGTCCCCAGTACCCAATGTAAGCGCGGCCTTGATCTGTCTGAAAATGGCCATTCGGTCCATAAAGCTCCAGATAACCATAGTCTTGCAAGAACCCAAATCCCACTTCAATTTCTGTGTAGGTTTGTTTCCAATCTCCAAAATCCGCAACCTGTTGGGTCGCGATATGAAGTGGGTGCGTATCAGACCATTTCTTGATCTGTCTAATCGCTGGAACTGGTTTTACTAGCCTATCGACATAAAAAAGATCCGAAGGCCATGGCGCGAACTGTTGTAATGCGTCCGTGCTTGAATAAACGTGATGCGCAGCATGCAGCAAATCTTGGAAAAGGCCCTGTTTCATTTCACCCTCTGCATTTTCACGCTGGATGCATTGAGATCAAATTATTTCCAACAGAATTTGCGACAAAAAATATCCCTGTACCGACGAATATTGGTATAATTAAGGAAGACTGGTTGCGGGAGCAGGATTCACTCAGTCACCAACAATACAAAAAGCTATTTAAATTTATGAAGTTGATTGAGTCTTATCTCTATAGATGACTGTGTTCTATGACTAGGTTGCAGACACAGTGTTTGGAACCACTTAGTCACACAAAAACTTCAGATACAACATTACTGCGAATTGGATAATCTCAGGGTTGGTTTTGAAATAGTGGAAGGATACTGGATTAGGTATTTCGCAAAAGTAAATTTTCACGATGCTGTCGGGCAAGGTGGTTTATTATAACAACACCCCAAAAAACTTTTTCTGAAGTTTTTACTTGACCAAACGCGCCGCATGGATCTATTTTTTACCAAATGGTAAAATTTTTCTTTGAGGCAAATGATGACATACATAGTCACCGACGAGTGTATTAACTGTAAGTATCAAGACTGTATCGAAGTGTGCCCAGTGGATTGTTTTTACGAGGGTGAAAACACAATCGTTATCAATACGGATGAATGTATTGATTGTGGTGTGTGTGAGCCTGAATGTCCTGTGGGCGCCATTAAACCAGATACAATCGACAATGCCGATTTTTGGATTCAACTTAACCAAAAATACGCTGAAGTTTGGCCTAATATTTTGGTCAAAGGCGATCCCCTCCCAAAAGCAGATATTTGGGCAGATAACAAAAATAAACTTTCCCTATTATCAGAAAAATCAGCAAGCTAAAAATTCCGTCATGATTAAAACTAAAACCTCAGTGTCTAAATATCCACAACCAGCTGGCACACACCTTGAAACAGTAACAGACGTAGAGCATTATACTGACCGATTGTTTAGATTTAGAATAACTCGGCCTCCCACTTTTCGGTTCAGATCCGGTGAATTTGTAATGATTGGGCTGCCAAATGCTGAAAAGCCAGTCTTCCGCGCTTACTCAATAGCATCCCCTAGTTGGGACGAAGAACTCGAATTTTATTCAATTAAAGTACCCGGTGGACCACTAACCGAACATTTGCAAAAAATAATAAAAGGTGATCCAGTTCTAATGCGCCAGAAATCTACGGGCACCCTAGTGAATGATGCTCTTTTACCCGGCAAACGCCTATGGATGTTTTCTACTGGTACGGGGTTTGCGCCGTTTGCTAGCTTAGTTCGCGACCCTGAGACATTCGAAAAATATGAAAAAATCTTCGTTACGCATACCTGCAGGGACATTGATGAGCTTGTATACAGCAAACAGGTTTGCGGAAATCTTATAAACGATCCTCTCTGCGGTGAATTCGCGGATAAAATTAAGTTGATACAAACAACAACACGACAAAAGTTTACAAAAATGGGTCGCATCACTGAATTACTATCAAACGGCAACCTTTTCACCGATTTGGGAATTAGAAAAATAACGCCAGGAGAGGATCGCGGTATGATTTGTGGTTCGGTAAATATGATTAACGATGCAAAGACCATCCTTGAAAGTTTTGGCTTAAAAGAAGGTTCTAATAGCAAACCGGATACTTTTGTCGTCGAAAAAGCTTTCGTTGATTAGTTAGCCATACCATCGATCATGCGTTTATTATAAGCATTCTTGTTTACGTTCATTAGGCTTGACTTTGTTCATAATAAAGTGGACTGTTTTACCAAATGGTCAAATAAATTGGAGCGAGATATGGAAAAGCTTGCAACTACATTTACCGGACTCAATTTTGTTAACCCGTTCGTACTGGCTTCGGCACCGCCAACCGAAAGTAAGAAGAAAATAATGCGAGCCTTTGAAGCTGGATGGGGTGGTGTCGTAACAAAGACGATAGGGTTGCATCCAGTTGAGAATGTTGCTGGCCCGAAAACGATTTTTCAACGGGTCAGTGCCGAAAAACCTTACATATCTCGTATGAAAAGATCGGACACCGTTTCACATTCTTCGTGGAATTGGGAGTTAATTTCAGATCAACCCCTGGAATTATGGCTTCCTGACCTGGAAGAAATAAAAAATACATATCCGGATAGGATGCTGATAGCGTCCATTATGGCGGGTGCGGGCAGCGATGAAGAAATGGAAAACTGGGCTAAACTGGCAAAAGCATGTGTCAGTGTAGGTTGTGACGCTTTGGAACTTAACATGTCGTGCCCCCACATGGATCGTAAAGACATGGGCGCCAACATTGCCAACGACGAAGATTTAATTCGCTCGATATTGCGAGCAGTCACCTCTGCAGTAGATGTTCCCGTTTGGGTAAAATTAACACCTTCAACGTCCACTTTGGTAGATGCCGCCGGTGCAGCTTATGATGCTGGCGCAGCCTCAATATCCCTATGTAACACTTTTCCATCGCTTCCTTTGATGGATCCTGAAACTATGAAGTTTGAAGTCGAAGTTGATGGACTCGTTACATCTGGGGGCCTAGGAGGGTTAGCAATACTGCATCAGGCGCTTCAAAGAGTTTGTGACATATCTAAAGCTTATCCAGACAAAGCTATCTCTGGGATCGGAGGCATCCGCGGATTTCGCGAAGCCTTTAATTTCATCGCTAATGGGGCGGGAAATTTACAGATTTGTACGGCAGCTATGGAAGAAAAAGGAAGCGGTGGTGTTGGTGTAGAGCTAATAAAAGAATTAACTGGCGACCTAAATGAATTTATGGAGCGCAAGGGGTATCATTCCATCGAAGAGCTACGAGGTGTAGCGAGGGATCGTATAGTAGAACACGCTCAAGTACGTAGAAAAAGTGGAAATTATAACGGTGGTCATGCTCTCGCATCTTAAAAATTTTTCAAAATACTGCATTATCAATCAAGATAAACTTGCATTGGAATTGGAGTAATCGATGGATCGTATTTCAACACAGGTTGAATGGCAGCAACGCGCAGGTGCTGTCCTACCTGCGGGTGGCTTTCGCAATTTTGATGCGGGCATGATCGTGGATCGGATCGTCGGGTCGCGGATTTGGCCATCACCCAAGCCGCGATTACCAAAGCGGCAGAGGCGGTTGCCTATATAGAAGCAGGTCACATCTAAAACATAAAGTACTCCTAAAGAATAATTAGGGATACGTTCTTAGTGACCATACATCGCATCTTAAGTATGTTTGAGAAGATCATTGTTGTAGAAGGTCTGATATATTATGCGATGCGAACAGACAAAGAATCCGTTTCGAGTAAAATGACATCTAAAAAACCTTTTAGCTCAGTTCAAAACAAAAACCGCGCAGCAATATTGGCCGCGGCTTTGGAGACATTTTCAGTACATGGCTTCAGAGGCACACGCTTAGAGCAAATCGCCAATAACGTCGGAATGTCTAAGCCGAACGTCATCTACTACTTCCCAAATAAAGAAGCCATCTTTGTCACATTATTAAACAGCCATATTGACAAGTGGCTTGCCCCACTGCGTGAAATTGATCCGGATGGCGAACCACTGGAGCAAGTTATCGAATACATTGTGAAAAAAGTCAGAATGAGCGCAGATATGCCAAGAGAAAGTAGACTTTTTGCAAACGAAATCGTGCAAGGTGCACCGCGATTGAAGGAAAGTATGAATAGTGACCTCAAAGGTTTATTCGATCGTACCGTAAATATTCTCGAAAAATGGATGAAAGAAGGTAAGTTAGCGGAAGTCCCAGCAGATCATCTTATATATTCAATTTGGGCAACAACACAACATTACGCTGACTTTGAAGCCCAAATAGAAGTTTTATCGGGAACCCCAGAAAAAGTCGTGGAGAGCGCAGAGGCATACCTTATAAATATGTACACAAAATTACTGAAGCCCTAGGCCCCTTCAACGATTGTGATTTGGGCAATCCCAGCACCTACGCGATTATTACGCGCATCCTGATATTCAGGCGAATTATAACAATCTAATGCTTTCTGATAGCTTTCGAATTCAATAACTACATTTCGGCTACGATCTTCACCTTCTAAAGCGGTATATTTACCACCCCGAGCGAGCACATTTGCACCATACATCTTAAATGGTAAAGCTGTAGCTTCTGCATAAACAGCGTACTGTTCTGGATTCGTAACCGTTACATGTGCAATCCAATATCCTTTTGGCATTTTCGGCTCCGTTTAAAATAAAATTTTATGGGGCGGGAAACCGCCCCATAAACAAAATCATCATTTTAAAGCTGCGTCTGTAATCGCATGTGTCCATGCTCCTTCAGGCATTTTTGTTATTACCGGATCAGAGCCACCAGCCATAAGAGTTGCAACTGTCCGCTCATAATCGGCAGGGTCCAAGCTTCCATCTGATCCAGCGGTAAGCTTGGCAATTTCACCCATCATTCGCACCTGATGTGCCTCTGTCTGAGCGCCTGTTTCATCGTTATCAAGCACAATTTCCGCAGCTTCACCCGGGTTGGCTTCTGCATACTTCCAGCCTTTCATCGATGCCCTCACAAACCGCACCATTTTATCCGCAAAAGCTGGGTCGTTCAAATTGTCCTCAAGCACATAAATGCCATCCTCCAATGTCGCGACGCCTTGGTTTTCATATTTAAATGTCACCAATTCATCTTCAGAAACGCCAGCATCCAGAACCTGACCATATTCATTATATGTCATGGTTGAGATACAATCCGCCTGCCTCTGCAAAAGTGGGTCAACGTTGAAGCCTTGGCGCAAAACCGTCACACCATCTGGACCACCATCTGTTGCGATACCTTCCTGGCTCATCCAGCTAAGGAAGGGGTATTCGTTTCCAAAGAACCAAACTCCAATGGTTTTGCCTTTGAAATCGGCTGGGCTCGTTATGCCAGTGTCCTTCCAACAAGTGAGCATCAACCCTGATGATTTGAATGGCTGCGCGATGTTTACCACAGGTAGACCTCTTTCACGTGCCGCCAGAGCTGAGGGCATCCAGTTCAGCATCGCATCTGCACCACCACCAGCAAGTACTTGTGGTGGAGCAATATCGGGGCCGCCTGGCAGAATTGAAACATCAAGGTCTTCGGCGTCATAATATCCTTTGTCTAAAGCTACATAGTAGCCTGCGAATTGAGCCTGAGTGACCCATTGCAACTGTAGTCGTACTTCATCGGCAGCATATGCGGCCGTTGCCGTGAAAAGCGCTAACGCGCTTGTTAATAGTTTTTTCATTTTTACCTCCAGGTTGTATTAGTCGTTTCTTTGCTCGTGCTAGCCTCGCTGTGAGGGGTGCCAGAATGTGACCCCCTTTTCTATAATTGCTACGATGCCGTAAAACGCACTTCCTGCGATTGCGGCGACAACGATCTCGGCCCAAACCATATCCAGTGCAAGTTGCCCGATGGATGCAGAAATTCGAAATCCCATGCCCAACGTTGGCGAACCAAAAAATTCGGCTACTATTGCTCCGATTAAAGCCAAGGTTGTTGAAATCTTTAAGCCATTAAAAATAAAAGGCATGGCTGCAGGCAAGCGAAGCTTTATAAAACCCTGCCAAGGATCAGCACTGTAAGTTTTCATCAGATCACGTTGCATAGCAGTTGTTTCACTCAATCCTGCGACAGTGTTGATGATCATCGGAAAAAAAACCATGACAACAACCACTGCAGCTTTGGAGTGCCAGTCAAATCCAAACCACATTACCAAAATTGGCGCTGTGCCAATAATCGGTAGCGCTGCTAGAAAATTTCCAACGGGCAGCAAACCGCGTCTTAAAAAATCAAAACGCTCAACGAGAATTGCCAAAGCCATCGCCGCAGTGCAGCCTATTAAATATCCGCTCAGGGCTCCTTTAACAAAGGTTTGAACAAAATCTTTCCAGAGAATGGGCAGCTTGTCTAAAAAAGTTTCTGCAATTATCGAGGGCGGAGGAAGGATGACCAAAGGCACATTGAGTCCTCTAACAATCAATTCCCAGACCACTAAAATCGTGAAGCCAAAAATTACGGGTACCACCAACTTGACCAAGCGTGTTTCAGAAGCTGCTGAATTTGCCAAAACAACATTCATTCGCCAAGCTGCTAGCCAAAATACAAACGCGAAAATAACCAATGTCATGACATGCCCATTCGATTCAGCGTTAAACGTTGCACCAAGCCGATCAAGGCTACAAGTGCAGCGGCTAATAGCGCAGCCATCAGTAAAGCCGACCAAATTTGGATAGTTTGTCCATAATACGACCCTGATAGCAGCCGCGCGCCGAGTCCACGGACTGCTCCAGTTGGAAGTTCTCCCACAATTGCACCTACTAGACTGGCCGCAATACCAATTTTTAAAGATGCAAATAAGAAGGGCATTGAAGACGGCAGGCGTAATTTCCAAAAACCCTCCGTTGAGCTTGCGTTATATGTTTTCAACAGGTCCGAGTGCACTTGGTCAGGACTGCGCAAGCCTTTCACCATACCGACCACCACTGGAAAAAAACTCAAGTATGCGCTTATGATTGCTTTGGGGAAGATCCCTTGCAAACCAACGGAGTTGAAAACCACTATGATCATCGGAGCGATTGCCAATATGGGTATGGTTTGCGATGCGATCGCCCAAGGCATCACGCTCATATCCATTGCACGGTTGTATACAATTCCAATCGCCAACAAAATCCCGAGTCCTGTACCGATAGCGAAGCCCAGAAGAGTTGAACTCAAAGTAATCCACCCATGAAAAACCAAACTTCTTTTAGAAGTAATTTTCTTATTTACAGTAGAATTCCACAGTTCAGCGGCAACTTGGTGTGGTGCTGGAAGTCGCGGACGCTCTAACGCGAAAGTTTCTTTGATCGCGAACGTGTTCTGAACCACAAGCAGCATTGCTGACCGATCACGACGTTCTTTAGCCCCAACTGGTGTAACAGTAATGCCACTACGTTCTGCTGCTGTTAGAGCCATTTTAATGTTCATTGGCACTACCGCAGCGTACCAAATCGCTAGTAGGCCAGCTATCACAACAATAATTGGGAAAAACGAACGCCTCATTCAGAACCGTGCCCTGCCCTTAGACCCTCTCGGACCCGTTGCGCAATTTCTATGAATTCGGGGCTATCTCTTATTTCAAGTGGTCTTTCCACTGGCAATGAACTTTCAATGACATCGGTGATGCGTCCAGGCCTTGGTGACATGACTACAATTTTTGTCGATAAGTAAACCGCCTCCGGAATTGAATGGGTAACAAAGCAGATGGTTTTATTCGTACGCTGCCAGAGTTCTAAAAGTTGCTCATTCAGATGGTCCCGCACAATTTCATCAAGCGCCCCAAACGGCTCGTCCATGAATAACAATTCTGCATCAAATGCCAATGCACGCGCGATGGAGGCTCTCTGCTGCATTCCTCCGGACAATTGCCAAGGATATTTTTTGGAAAAATCTTCCAGTTCTACGAGGCGAAGCACTTCGTCTGTTCGTCGGAGCTGCTCACTCTTTGAATATCCCATGATTTCCAGTGGTAACTTAACATTTCCAGAAATGGTGCGCCAGGGATATAAACCAGCATGCTGGAAAACATACCCGTATGCTCGCTTTTGCCTAGCTTGATCAGGTGTTTGGCCATTCACATGAATAGTCCCACTAGTCGGCTCCTCTAAAGCAGCTAAAGCTCTCAAAAATGTAGTTTTTCCACAACCAGATGGTCCGATAAAACTTACAAAATCACCCTTATTGATTGTAAGATTTACGTCACTAAGTGCATGAACAGGTCCATCGTTTGTTACGAACGTCAAATTGAGGGATCGCGCCTCGATGACAGGATCTCGGTTCATACTTATACACCCGTTACAGGAATACCTGCTCGCACAACGGGTTGTGGATTAGTCAATTCTTTCCATACTGAGCGCGCTCTGTTCACAGGCGCATTTGGTGCACGAGCTACAAACTTACCGTGTCCCTCCTGCGTTCTAACTTCACCATCAAAAACAGCGACTTGACCACGAGATAATGTATATCGTGGCAATCCTTTCACATGGTGCCCCTCAAAAACGTTATAATCTATTGAAGATTGCTGCGAGTTGGCGGTAATTGTTTTTTCTTTATCTGGATCCCACACAACGATATCTGCATCAGCACCAACAAGAATTGCACCCTTTTGAGGATAACAGTTCATAATTTTTGCTATATTAGTGGATGTGACAGCAACAAACTCGTTAATTGTTAATCTTCCCGTGGACACGCCATGTGTCCAAAGCATTGGCATCCTATCTTCTAACCCACCTGTGCCATTTGGAATTTTTGTGAAATCCCCAACACCAAATCTTTTTTGCTCCGTTGTAAATGCACAATGATCTGTAGCAACAACACTGAGGGATCCTGATGAGAGGCCCGACCAAAGACTATCTTGGTGCTTTTTGTTTCTAAATGGAGGCGACATGACACGTCGTGCGGCATGGTCCCAATCTTTGTGGAAATATTCACTCTCATCCAATGTGAGATGTTGGATGAGAGGCTCTCCCCAAACTCGTTTTCCTTGCATCCGTGCCCGCCGAATAGCCTCATGCGCTTCTTCACAGGAGACATGAACAACATATAGCGGAACCCCTGCCATATCAGCTATCATTATGGCTCTGTTCGTAGCCTCACCCTCGACTTGACTTGGTCGAGAATATGCATGAGCCTCTGGGCCACTATTACCCTCTGAAAGAAGCTTTGCGCTTAGCTCTGCAATGACATCTCCGTTTTCAGCATGTACCATTGGGGTAGCACCGAGATCTGCTAGCCGATTGAAACTTGAAAATAATTCATCGTCGTTCACCATCAGGGCACCCTTGTATGCAAGAAAATGTTTGAAAGTATTAATGCCCCTTTCGTTAACAACGGTTTCCATTTCGTTGAAAACCTGTTCACCCCACCACGTAACGGCCATGTGGAAAGAATAATCGCAGTTCGCTCGAGTTGATTTATTATCCCACCGCTTCAATGCATCAAGCAGACTTTCGCCAGGATTAGGAAGTGCAAAATCAACGACCATCGTAGTCCCGCCAGCCAAACTTGCTCGTGTACCACTTTCAAAATCATCTGAACTATAAGTACCCATGAACGGCATTTCTAGGTGCGTGTGTGGATCAATTCCACCAGGCATAACATAACATCCTGTTGCATCTAGTTCTTCGTCTCCGCTCAAATTCATCCCAATTTCAATGATTTTTCCGGCATCAATTAATACATCAGCCTGATAGCTTAAGTCAGCAGTTACAACCGTGCCATTCTTAATAACCGTTACCATTTTGCACCTCTTAATTCGTAGTATTTATCTTAGAATTTGTGTATTGATCACGAAATAATCACCGCTGTTTCAAGGACGGCATGCAGTAGCACATCAGCACCAGCGGTCGCCCAGTCTTTAGTGATTTCTTCAGCTTCATTATGGCTAAGACCATCTACACATGGGCACATGATCATTGCGGTGGGGGCTACCCGATTTATCCAACAGGCGTCGTGCCCGGCTCCTGAGATTATATCCATCTGGGAGTAGCCAAGTTTTTCTGCTGCGTTACGCACTGCTCCAACACAGTTATCATCGAATGTTACGGGATCGAATCCACCAACCTTATCAAATTCAATTTCTAGCCCCAGACTGTCAGCGACCGACTGCCCTTCGGATCTCAATCTGTTCTCCATATTCTGCATTACAGACAAATCAGGAGATCGAAAATCCACGGTAAATATTACTTTGCCTGGGATCACATTTCGAGAATTTGGGTAGACATCAATGTGCCCGGCTGCGCCGACGGCGTGAGGCCCATGATCTAAAGCAATCGCATCGACCAATGCGAGAATTTTTGCCATACCAAGTCCTGCATTTTTCCGCATATGCATTGGGGTTGAACCGGTATGGGCATCTTTTCCAACGATTGTTACCTGCGTCCAACTCAATCCCTGGCCGTGCGTTACAACGCCAATATCTACTTTTTCTGCTTCTAATATTGGCCCTTGTTCAATATGCAGTTCAAACATCGCATGCATTTGACGCAACCCAACGATTTCATCACCGACCCAGCCAATGCGCTCTAATTCATCCCCAAAACTTTTCCCATTCGCGTCAACTCTGCTCTTGGCCCAATCCTCACTATGCACGCCTGCAAATACTCCCGACGACAGCATTGCAGGAGCGAAACGAGTACCCTCTTCATTAGACCAATTAGTCACAACTATTGGATGCTTGGTTTTAATATTTAAATCATTTAAGGTTCTAACAAGTTCCAAGCCACCTAGAACACCAAGTACTCCGTCGTATTTCCCGCCTGTAGGTTGAGTGTCCAAGTGTGATCCAACGTAGACAGGTAGTGCTTCTGGATCGGCACCGGGTCTAGTAGCAAACATGTTTCCCATGCTGTCGACACCCATGGAGCACCCAGCAGATACACACCATTTTTGAAATAGCTCTCTACCCTTCGCATCATCATCTGTTAGCGTTTGCCGATTATTGCCACCAGCGACACCCGGGCCAATCTCAGCCATATCCATTAAACTATCCCACAAACGCTCACCATTAATGCGAATATTTTTTCCAGATAACGACACAATAACCTCCCAACTATTCTAAATTAGTGAAGCCAGAGAGAACTCTTGACCAATTGGTTAAATTTAGGTTAACAATCTTGACCACTTGGTCAAGAAATTTTTGCCGGAAGATTGAATGATCCTAGCAACGCAAAGAAATCAATCGGGTTCGAAACGGATAGAAAACGAAGCCCTAATAATCACGGCTGCGGAAAAAGTTTTCGCTGATATGGGATATGCTGGAGCAACCATGCAGCAAATAGCAGATGCAGCGGGTCTTCCAAAAGCAAATTTGCACTACTATTTTCCGACCAAAGAAATTCTATATCGGAATGTAATCGACAAGATTTTCAACTTATGGCTGGAAGCCGCAGACATATTTGAAGCTGCTGAAGGACCAAGAGACGGACTTTCAAGCTATATTGATGCGAAACTTGAAAGTTCTCGACATTTTCCAAATGGATCAAAAGTCTGGGCAAATGAAGTGATCCAAGGCGCTCCAATCATTCAAGACTATTTAGAAAGCAGGCTTACTGCTTGGACACAAAGTAAGGCTGAAATAATCGAAAAGTGGATAGCTAAAGGCTTGATGGATCCAATAAACCCCAAGACACTGCTATATTTTATTTGGAGCTCCACGCAACATTACGCCGACTTCCAGCATCAAATACGCACTTTAAACAACAACTCAGATTTAACCGAAGCTCAATGGAGTGAAGTTAAAGAAGACATAAAAAAACTAGTCCTTAAAGGGCTTGGCGCAAAACACTTTACTGAGTGCCAAACGCTGTCCGACGATTAAATAAATAAGGGTATACACATGTCAACATTGATAGAAGTCAAGCACCCTCTTGTGCAGCATAAATTGTCTATAATGCGGGATAAGTCGACCTCTTGCCACGTCTTCAGGCAATTACTGAAAGAAATCAGCCAACTTCTTGCATACGAAGTTACCACTGACCTAACGTTGATCAAAAAAGAAATTGAGACACCCTTGGTCCGCATGCAGGCACCCACACTCTCTACCGATGGGGTAGTTTTGGTTTCAATCCTACGAGCTGGTAATGGACTGCTTGATGGTATTATGGAGCTGATACCTACAGCGGGTGTTGGGTTCGTCGGCTTATATCGCGACGAAGAAACGCTTAAGCCGGTGAAATATTACTATAAAGTCCCAAAGAATTTGCAAAACAAAACAGTAATTGTGGTAGATCCAATGCTTGCCACTGGCAATTCATCTATTGCCGCAATTGATTTACTTAAGAAATCTGGTGCTGAAGATATTAGGTTTCTATGTTTGTTAGCGGCTCCCGAAGGCATAAAAAACATGCAAACACATCACACGGATGTCACCATTATTACTGGATCAATAGACGAAAAATTGAATGAAAACGGATACATCGTGCCGGGTTTGGGTGATGCAGGCGACAGGATTTTCGCAACGGTATGACGATATTTGGATCTACCAAAATTCGAACCAAGGGGACGTTTTATCACTTTTCTAACGTAGCAACGAACGCGGCAATATTTTTGCGTCGCTTTATGAGACGTGACGCGTCAATAACGTTAGTTTATTGTATTTATTTTGATTTATATTGGTTGCGGGAGCAGGATTTACTGAAATACCAACATTGCAAAGAACAGTTTAGAATTACAGAGATCATTAGATCTTTCTCAATTTAAAATGTAAGTTGAGCGCGCAAGTTATTCCATCATAATCTAGTTTGTCCAAAGCTCACATACACACCACGTTCATCGAGGAGATCTTCTACATTTTTCAGTTAGACCGCGAACCTCACATTCAGCATAACTGCACATTGGATGAACACAGAGCTAGTTCTGAAATAACGGAAGGATAAAGGATTGGGCATGGCTGAAGGGCTAACTACCTTATCGGCATCAGGCAGGGTGGTTGGTTCTGACAAGCCCTACCATGGTGTTAGCTATGCTTAAATGTTGGCGACATAACTTATTGTCAGCAACGAAAATAACGATGAAATGAAGATAACCCTAGCAATATTATCTACCTTCACCCCATAGTTCATCGCCAACATAAAAGACATTACACCGCATGGTGCAGCTGCAACCATAATCGCTGGATTGGCAAAAATTTCTGGGACATCCATAGCGTATGTTAGCAGAAAATAGGCTGCAACAGGGTGTATTATTAGTTTCACAAATACAATCAGACCGGTAAGAGAAGCGATTACTTCATCTCTTTTAACACTTAAAATTACACCAAGCGCAAAAAGTAGAACTGGCGAAGCCGTTGAAGAAATATTTGAAAGGAATATTTGAACATTTGGAGCTATCTCAAGTCCGCTCAAGCCATAAATCAAACCTGCTAGCATTCCCAAAATTGGTGGATTACTAGCGATCTTAGCTACAGTTGGACGCCAGCCCATATCTTTTGCAGACAAAATATCCATGGCTACTATTGTGCCACCAAAAATGAGCATGCCATCCATAGAAATAAGCGCAACTATCGGCAATGTGGCACTAGTACCAATCAAAATTTCAGCGATGGGTAAAATAAACAGAACATGGTTTGTTAAAGCCGTTGATAAACCCAGTAAAAATGCTTCTTTAACGCCTACTCCAAATACTTTTCTCGCAATGATAAAGGTAATCAAGTAAACGCATATTTCTGAAAGCAGATAACCGACTAAAAGTTGCATTGGTACGTCAAAGAGGCTCGCCGCAGATAACAATTTGAAGCCCAAGATCGGCATGGCAATGAACATAACAAATTTGTTCAAAATCATCGCTGACCCAAAATCAAATATTTTGATCTTACCGCAGCCATATCCAATCACGCTAATTGCGAATATCGGCAATACCCCGTTGAAGAGAGCAGTTAGCATTTTGCCCTCATCATTTTAAATCTCGAGATCGAGTCTGGGTTTCCAAAAGGGCCGGAAGAGCTCTATTTTGGGGCACCGGTTCATCACAACCTGGAGCCCTGCATCCTCTGCCAATTTTGCCGCCTTATCATCGTAAACGCCGATCTGCCCCCACAGCACTTTTGCGCCGACTGCAATGGCTCTCTCGGCAATGGCATAAAGCTCTTCTTTCGGACGGAACACATCAACCATATCAATTGGCTTTTCAATTTCTTCGAGTGAGCGATACACCTTCAAACCTCTAATCTCCGAAAGATTGGGGTTTGGATTGATGGGTAAAA
>Ga0181597_10003448_pt1 | contig 16419 bp, 15 predicted proteins | sample 041ome_5_FD_148647 | JGI IMG/M metagenome (GOLD analysis project Ga0181597, IMG submission 148647) | Coastal salt marsh microbial communities from the Groves Creek Marsh, Skidaway Island, Georgia - 041403US metaG (spades assembly) | ecosystem: Environmental > Aquatic > Marine > Intertidal zone... | reverse complement strand
GCAAACATAATATCGCATATGGAACTGATTGGTAATGTTGAAGGCAAAAATGTCGTTTTAGTTGATGACATGGTAGATACTGCAGGGACTTTAACAACAGCTGCTGATCTCATGATGGAAAGAGGAGCAAAATCTGTCAGAGCAATATGCACTCACCCATTACTTTCTGGCAAAGCTTATGAAAGAATTGAGAAATCAAAATTAAAAGAACTCATTATTTCTGATAGTATTCCTGTGAAAAACAAATCAAAGAAAATTAAAGTTTTATCTACAGCTAAACTATTTGCTGAAGTGATGAAAAACGTTCATAATAATAAATCAATAAACCCATTTTTTATAAAATAAATCATGAAATCAATTACAATCAACGGATCTAAAAGAGAACACGTGGGCAAAGTAGCAACTAAAGCCTTGCGTAATGCTGGAAAGGTTCCTTGCGTTATATACGGAGGAGAAAAACCAATACATTTTTCAGCAGAAGAATTAGCTTTTTCAAAACTAGTATATACAGCAGACGCACATACTGTTGTAGTTGTTTTGGAAGATGGAACAAAAATAGATGCAGTTTTACAGGACATTCAATTTCATCCTGTGACTGATAAAATTCTTCACATAGATTTCTTCCAGTTACATGAAGGAAAAGAAATCAGTATGATCATTCCAGTAAAAGTAGTTGGAACTGCTCCTGGTGTAAAAGATCAAGGAGGAAACCTTTCAAGAAATAAAAGGAAACTAACTATTAGAGCTTTACCAAAAAATTTACCAGATTTTTTAACTGCCGATATTTCAAATTTAAAGTTAAACGACTCTATCACGGTAGCCGATCTTTCTGAAGAAACTTTTAAAATTTTACATCCTGATACTCAAGTAGTTTGTCAAGTTAAAATGTCTAGAGCCTCACTTTCTATCGAAGATGAAACAGAAGATGACGATGAAACTGAAGAGGGAGTTGAAGCTGCTGAAGGAACAGCAGAAAATGCACCTTCAACTGACAAGCCTGAAGCAGGTAACAAAGAAGCAAAATCTGAATAATATTAAGTTCGAATTTAGTTTAAGCATCTCATTTAAAATTAATTGAGATGCTTTTTCTATTTTTATCAAAAATGACTTAATTGAGCTGGCTAAATTTTTTTAATTGGAAAAATAAAAATTCTAAAATGAATAAATTTCTAATTGTTGGAATTGGAAATATTGGTAAAGAATACCATGACACAAGGCATAACGTAGGTTTTAAAATATTAGATTATTTCTTAGAAGAATGTAAAGAAACCTATGAAACAAAAAAATACGGTCAAGTTGCTAAATTTAATTTTAGAGGTAAATCAATAATTCTTTTAAAACCCTCCACTTTTGTTAATCTTAGCGGTAAATCAGTAAGGTATTGGCTAAAAAAAGAAAAAGTTGATATTAAAAATTTACTAGTTATTTCAGATGACTTGAACCTAGATTTTGGAACTATTCGAATTAAAAGCAAAGGCTCAGATGGTGGACACAATGGGTTAAAAGACATTTCTCAGATTCTTAATACCTCAACCTATCCCAGATTTAGATTTGGAATTGGTGGAGATTTTAAAAAAGGAAGTCAATCTGATTATGTTCTTTCAAAATGGAATGATAATGAAATTTCAGAATTTATTTCTTTGGAATCAAGTTTTATTGAAATTATAAAATCCTTTATTACTAGTGGAATTGATGTTACAATGAATAAATTCAATGGATAATAAATGAGAAGTTTTAATAGTATTGAAAATTTTAATTCAAATAAATCAACAATTTTAACAATTGGAACTTTTGATGGAGTTCATCTAGGACATCAGAAGATTTTAAAAAAACTTCTTCATGAATCTGGCAATAAAGATTTAGAATCAACTGTATTAACTTTTTTTCCACATCCTCGAACGATTTTAAATCCTTCTAAACCATTAAAACTTATTAACTCGATCAATGAAAGGATTGAACTTTTTAAGAAAAGTAATATTGAAAATTTAATTATACATCCATTTGATAAAAAATTCTCAGAATATCATCCTGAAAAATACGTTTATGAGATCTTAGTTAAACAACTAAATGCAAAAATAATATTGATTGGATACGATCATAAATTTGGGAAAAATCGATCAGCAGATATTAACGATTTAATTGAATTTGGGGAAAAGTATGATTTTGATGTTATAGAAATTAAAGCAGAAGAATTAAACGATATTGCTATCAGTTCAACTAAAATTCGAAATTCAATAAATAACGGAAAGATCAATATTGCAAATACATATTTAGGTTATGACTTCTCTATTTCTGGAATTGTGGTAAAAGGAAACAGTATTGGAAATACTCTTGGATTCCCAACTGCAAATATTAAAGTTAATTTTGAGGATAAATTAATTCCAAAAAATGGAGTTTATTTAGTTTACTCATATATTAACAATAAAAAGATTTTTGGTATGATGAACATTGGTATAAAACCTACAATTAATGAAAATGAAAAATCTATTGAAGTAAATCTATTTGATTTCGATGAAAATTTATATGACAAGGAAATTCGTGTCCATTTAACTGAATTTTTAAGAGATGAGGTTAAATTTGATTCTTTAGAAGAATTAAAAGTTCAACTTGAAAAAGATCAATTAATGTGTAAATCTTTGATTGAAAAAAATTGAATAAAAAATTATTCAATAAACCATTAACTTTACAAAAAAAATATAATGCTATTAGTCTCTGATATAAATAATAATTTAGAAAAGATAAGCTCATCTTTATTAAAAAGAAATATCGATGTAAAAGATAAGCTAATAGAAATTATAGAGTTAGATAATTTAAGAAGATCTACTCAATCAGAACTAGATAATTTATTGGCTGAATCTAATAAACTAGCTAAAGAAATCGGCAATTTATTTAAAAGTGGTGAAGCTGAAAAAGCATCACAATTAAAAGAGAAGGCAAGTTCTTTAAAACCACAAAGCAAACTACTTTCTGATAAACTTTCTGAAATTAATGAAAAACTAAATTCGCTTTTACTAGATATTCCAAACGTCCCAAACGATTTAGTTCCAGCTGGATCAACAGAACAGGATAACTTAGAAATTTTTAAGCATGGAGAAATTCCTGTTTTACACGATAATGCTCTTCCTCACTGGGAAATAGCTTCAAAGTTTAATATTATAGATTTCGATCTTGGAAATAAAATAACTGGAGCTGGTTTTCCTGTTTATAAAAATAAAGGAGCTAAACTGCAAAGAGCTTTAATTAATTACTTTATAGATAAAAATACAGACGCAGGGTATAAAGAGATTCAAGTTCCAATATTAATTAATGAAGATTCTGGAACAGGGACTGGTCAGCTTCCAGACAAAGAGGGTCAAATGTACCATGTGACTGGAGATAATTTATATTTAGCACCAACCGCTGAGGTTCCCGTCACTAACATCTTTAGAAACTCGATAATTAAATCTTCAGACCTTCCTGTCTGCTTAACCAGTTATACTCCATGTTTTAGGAGAGAAGCTGGAAGCTACGGCTCTCATGTTAGAGGGTTAAACAGATTGCATCAGTTTGACAAAGTTGAAATTGTAAGAATTGAAAAAGCTGAAAATTCTTATAATGCTTTAGAACAAATGATAGATCATGTGAAAAGTATTTTAGAAGAACTTGAACTTCCATTTAGAATTTTAAGGTTATGTGGTGGAGATTTGGGCTTTACGTCATCCTTAACTTATGACTTTGAAGTTTATTCTGCTGCTCAAAAAAAATGGCTTGAAGTAAGCTCAGTATCAAACTTTGAAACATTTCAATCCAACAGATTAAAATTGAGAATTGATGATAATGGAAATAAAAGCTTGGCACACACTTTAAATGGTAGTTCTTTGGCACTTCCTAGAATTGTTGCATGTCTTTTAGAAAATTTTCAAACTGAATCTTCAATCAAAATTCCCAAAGTTTTGGTAAACTATACAGGCTTTGAAGAAATCTAACTCTCTTGTAAAACCAAAAAAAAATTTAGGACAACATTTTCTTAAAAGTTCAGATGTTGCAAAAAAAATTGTTGATTGTTTAAATACTAATAATATCTGTTCAATTTTAGAAGTTGGGCCTGGAATGGGCATTCTTACAGAACATATAATTGATTTAAGTAAAGAATCTTTTTTTGTAGAAATTGATAAAGAATCTATAGTTTTTTTAAAAGAAAAGTTCAAAGGAATCGATAAAAATATCATAGAGGAAGATTTTTTAAAAATTGATTTAAAAAATTTTAAATCTCCAATTGGAGTTATTGGTAACTTTCCATACAATATATCCTCTCAAATAGTTTTTAAAATAATTGAAAACAGAGATTTGGTAGACAAGTTAATAGGGATGTTTCAACTTGAAGTCGCCAAAAGAATTTGTGAAAATCCAGGGACTAAAACTTATGGAATACTTTCTGTTTTAGTTCAAGCTTTTTATGAAACAAAATTTGAATTTATGCTTGGGCCCAAGAACTTTAATCCTCCTCCAAAAGTTAACTCGGGAGTAATATCTCTAGAAAGAAAAAAAGAAAAAAGTTTAAACTGTGACGAAAACTTATTTTTTAAAATTGTAAAACTATCTTTTCAACAAAGAAGAAAAACGCTACGAAATAGTTTAAAAAAATTTAATTTAAGTAATAATATAAAAGAAGATGTTATCTTTGATAAGCGTCCTGAAACGTTAAGTGTTAAAGATTTTATTCACCTAACTAATATTATTGCTAATGAAAACATTTCAGCTTAGCGAAAAGTTATTAAACAGAATTGCTGATTTAATTCAAGCAAAAAAAGACACTCAATTAAAAAAGTTAGTTAAGGATATTCATTATGCCGATATGGCTGAAATTATTAATGAATTAAATCAAGATCAGGGCACCTACTTGATTAAACTTTTTGATAGCCAAAAAACATCAGACATACTTGCTGAACTTGACGAAGATGTAAGAGAGAAAATATTAAAAGAACTCTCTGTTAAAGAAATTGCAGATGAAATTGAGGAGTTAGATAGTGACGATGCAGCTGATATTTTAGGTGAACTTTCAGACGAAAGAAAAGAAGAGGTTATTTCAGAAATTTCTGATGATAATTTAGTTGATGATCTTAAAGAACTTCTTTCTTATGAAGAAGATTCAGCTGGGGGATTAATGGCTAAAGAGTTAGTGAAAGCTAACGAAAACTGGTCAGTCACAAAATGTTTAAAAGAAATAAAAAAACAAGGAGAAAATGTCACAAGAGTACATTCAATTTATGTAACAGACGACAAAGAAAAATTAATTGGACGTTTATCATTAAAGGATTTGATTACCTCTCCAAACAAAAAATTAATTAAAGATATTTACATTCCTAAAGTAGACTCTGTTAATGTTAATGAAGATGGTGAAGAAGTTGCAAAAATTATGTCTAAGTACGATTTAGAAGCTATTCCTGTTGTAAATAAAAGAAAACAATTAGTTGGAAGAATTACAATTGATGACATTGTTGATTTAATTAAAGATGAGGCAGAAGAAGATTATTTATTAGCAGCTGGTGTTCAGGGAGATGTTGAAGCAGATGACTCAATATACGAACTAACAAAAGCTAGATTACCATGGTTATTTTTAGGACTAATCGGAGGACTTGGTAGTGTTTTTATTTTGGAGGGTTTTGAAGAAGTTATGAGTCACCCTAGCTATAAAACTTTATTTTTCTTTACTCCACTAATCGCTGCAATGGCAGGTAATGTTGGAGTTCAATCATCAGCAATTATTGTACAGGGACTTGCTAATGATATCGTTAAAGGTAGCTTGATCAGTAGGCTTTTAAAAGAATTAGGGCTGAGTTTGATCAATGGAATAATTTTAGGAGTTTTGACTATAATTTTTGGATTAATTATTGATTTGCCATTAGATCTGAGCATCACAATATCTTTATCAATGTTATGTGTTATAATTGTAGCCGCTTTAATTGGAACTTCAATTCCAATTATATTAGAAAAAAGAGGAATTGATCCAGCAATTGCTACTGGTCCTTTTATAACAACTAGCAATGATATTTTTGGAATTTTTCTATTTTTCTACATCGCTAAAATCATTCTAGGGTTTTAAAAATGCAAATACTTCACTTAGATAGTAATCATCCTCTTTTAGCTGATGAATTAGAAAAAATTGGCTTTAAAAATCACTTTGACCTTGAGTCTTCAAAAAGTGAAGTTGAAAAAAAAATATCAAATTATTTTGGAATAATTATAAGGAGTAGAATTTCTATTGACAAAGTTTTTTTAGACAACTGTGAAAAACTGAAATTTATTGCAAGAATTGGTTCAGGGACTGAAAATATTGATGTTGAACATGCTAAATCGAAAAATATTCATATTATATCTACACCTGAAGGTAATTCAAATGCAGTTGGGGAACATGCTCTTGGAATGTTGTTGAGTTTAACTAACAACATAACATCATCTAACGATGAAATTAAAAATAGAATTTGGGAAAGAGAATCAAATCGCGGATTTGAGCTAAAAGGAAAAACCATTGGCTTAATTGGCTATGGTCACACGGGAAAAAGTTTTGCTAGAAAGTTAATAGGATTAGGAGTCAAAATTATTTATCATGATCTTAAAAATATTGAAAAAGACGATGATACTGTTCAGGTAACACTTGGAGAAATTAAAGAACATTCAGACATAATTAGTCTTCATGTTTCTATGACTGAAGAATCCAAAGGACTTATTAATACAGATTTCATCAATAGTTGTAAAAAACCTTTTTGGCTTATTAATACCTCAAGAGGTAATTGCATCATTACAAAAGATCTTGTTGAGGGTTTAAAAAGTGGAAAAATTCTTGGTGCTGGATTAGATGTGTTGGAATATGAAAAAAAATCATTTGAAAAACTCTCAATTTCAAAAAATGAAAATCTTGATTACTTGGTAAGTTCAAAGAATGTGATTATAACTCCTCACATTGCAGGCTGGACAAAAGAAAGTAAAATTAAACTAGCTGAAGTTGCTGTAAAAAAAATAAAAAAATTAATTAATATTAAATGAAAAACATTCTAATTCTATGCACAGGGAATTCTTGTAGAAGTCAAATTGCACACGGATATTTTAAATTATTTTCTAATAATCGCGCTAATATATTTAGTGCTGGTATAGAAACACACGGGTTAAATAAAAATGCAGTTGAAACTATGAAAAGAGATGGTGTTGATATATCTAATCATACTTCAAACTTAGTTTCAGAATATTTAGACATTGAGTTTGATTACATTATTACAGTTTGTGATCATGCTAATGAAAACTGTCCTTACATTCCATCAAAAAAAGCAGAAAGAATTCATAAAAATTTCACTGACCCATCAAAAATTGTTAATTCGATTGACTCTAATAAAGATTTTGATTTATGCAGAAATCAAATAAAAAAGTTTACACAAAATTTTTACAATAAAAATTTTGGTTAGTCAACTACAAGCTGAAGCGTCTCATTAGTTCTTTGTTCTAACAGTAATCTGTTATTTTTTAAAATTTCTTTAGCAGAGTTTTCATTAAAATGCCTAATTGTAAATAAACTTACATTTTCAGTACATTCAACTTTATAAGTAGCTTTTAGAATAGATAAAAGTTCTTTTAATCTGTAATACTTGTCGTAGACACAGACAGAAAAACTAATTGCTGAATTTTGAATTAAATCAACTTTCATTTTATTTTCATGTAGTATTTGGAAAATATCACTTATGTTGTCTTCAACAATAAATGAAAAGTCTAACGATGATAGCTTTAATAAGCTAAGATTTCTTTTCACAATAAAACATGGTATCTCGGGATCAATTTTAGTTCCTCTTGAAATTACTGTTCCCTTGGATACTGGATCTAAGAATGACTTGACATAAAGAGGAATTTCTTTCTTTTGTAAAGGCTGTAGTGTTTTTGGATGAATTACTGAAGCTCCATAAAAAGCTAATTCAATTGCTTCTGTATATGAAATTTTGTTAAGTAATTGTGGTTTTTTAAAAACTCTTGGATCAGCATTTAAAACTCCTGGAACATCCTTCCAAATTGTTACTGATTCTGCATTTAGACAATAAGCAAATATTGCAGCAGAATAATCCGACCCTTCTCTTCCTAAAGTAGTATTAAAATTATTTTCATCACTTCCAACAAAACCTTGAGTAATATTCAAAATTGAAGTGTTAATATTATTAGAAATAGATTGCTGAGTAGCCTCCCAATTTAGGTTAGCATCTCTGTATTTTGAATCTGTTTTAATTAAAGATCTAGCATCAATCCAGTTTGAATTTATATTAATATAATTTAAATAAGAATTAATAATCTTTGTAGATAAAATTTCTCCAAAACTTACAACTTGGTCGTATACAAAAGAATAGTTAGGTGATTTATTTCTTCTTAGAAATACCTTCAAATTTTCTAAAGTATCTTTGACTTCAGAGAATATTGAATGATTACTTTCCAAAAAAAGTTCGGATAAAATATTATTATGAAAATCATAGATTTGATTTATTGAATAGCTTAACTCTTCCTTATTTTCAAAATAATTTTTTACAACCAGTTCCAATGAATTAGTTGTTTTACCCATAGCTGAGACCACAATAAGTGTTTGATCTTTACCAACCTTTTCTAAAATTTTAACTAGATTTTTAACACCCTCTGCATCTTTTACTGATGCTCCTCCAAATTTAAATATCTTCATTTTTTATTAATAAAATTTTTGATTGCTAATTCATTCATTTGTGCAATCTGCCATTCTCTGGAAACAGTAGCTCCATTACTTTTATAAAAATTAATAGCATCAATATTCCAATCTAAAACAGCCCATTCAATTCTTCTTACTCCTTTTTTACTTGAAAACTTAATGAAATGAGAGAAAAGAGCATATCCAATTCCTTTTCCTCTTTGAGATTTAGTCACAATCAAATCTTCTAAATGCATAGTTGGACCTTTCCAAGTAGAATATCTTGGATAACCCAAACACATTCCAACAATTTGATTATCAACTTCAGCAACAAAACAAGAAAACAAGGATTTATCACCAAAACCATCATTAATCAAATCCTTAGAAGTTATAACAACAGCATTGGGTTCTTTTTCAAAAACAGCAAGCTCTTTAATCAAATTAAGAACCTGATTCATATCCTCTTTTTTTGCTTCTCTAATTTTTATACTCATAATAAAGGGATCACAAATTTAATCTAAAGAGTTAAATATTCAATAAATGACAAAAAGTATAACATTTTTATAGATATTTGTGACAATGAAAAAAGGAGTTAATCCTCCAGATTTATCAAGCTCAAATAAGTCTCTGAAAATTCAGAAACTAGAAAATTTTATTGCCAAAAATCATACTCACTTATTACTTAAAGGTCTTTATGGTTCTTCAAAATCCTTTTTTATAAATCAAATTTTTAAAAATTTTGATCGTAATATTTTTTGGATTTTAGACAACAAAGAAGATGCTGGATATCATTATGGAGATTTAGAAAACTTTTTTAATGAAAAGAAACTCTACTTCTATCCTAGTAGCTATAACAGAGAAAATAATTTTAAAAACACTAATTCTCAAAATATTTTTAGAAGGACTGAATTTATTAGAAATTATCAAAAAAATAAAAATCTTACTGTTACGTACCCTGATGCTTTATTTGAGAAAATAATCATCAATAAAGAGCTGAAAAAAAGAAAAATTAATTTAAAAGTTAACGATTTATTGAATTTAGAAACCTTCAATGAAAAACTTTTTGATTTGAGTTTTGAAAGGGTTGATTTTGTTGTTGAGCCAGGAAATTTTTCTGTAAGGGGAGGGATTGTTGATGTTTTTTCATTTTCTAATGATCTTCCTTATAGAATAGAATTCTTTGATGACGAAATTGAAAGCATAAGATCTTTTGAAATAGAATCACAAATTTCAAATAAGAGTTTTAAATCGATTGAAATTTTAGGGGATGTAGAAAACAAGGAAATTGATTATGAAAGGCAAAATATTTTTGATTTTATTGAAAAAAATTCCTTTATAATATGTGAAAATATTGAGTTGTTAAAGAACTCATTCTCTAAATCTTTTGACAAACTAAATAAAATCGGTTTGAAAAATATTGAAAATATATTCTACAACGGAGATTTATTGTTAAATGATTTAAAAAAATTCAAAATCATAGAGTTAAATAGAATTGATAAAAAAATTCCTGAAATTAAATTTGATATCGGTCAGCAACCTGCATTTAATAAAAAATTTAAACTATTAATTGGAAATATTAGTTCGTTTTACGAAAAAGACTATTCCGTTAAAATTTATTGTAGTAATAAAACACAAATAAAAAGATTTCAAGATATTTTCGAATTAAATAATTTAAGCTTCAATCCAGTATTAATTGACAAAGCAATATATAAAGGATTTATTGATCATGATTCCAAGCAGGTTTGTTATTCCGATCACGAAATATTCGAAAGATACCATAAATTCAATCTTAAAGCTGGATTTAAATCTAATAGGAAAGTAAATTTAAAAGAGTTAAATCAGTTAGAAATTGGTGATTATGTTACTCATATTGATCATGGAATAGGAATTTTTGGAGGTCTTAAAAAGATTGACGTTAATGGGAAAATTCAAGAAGCTATTAAATTAACTTATGGTGAAAGAGACACATTATACGTCAGTATTCATTTAATACATAAAATATCAAAATATAACGGAAAAGACGGAACTAAACCAAGAATATATAAACTTGGTTCTGGAGCATGGGACAAGATTAAATTAAAAGCTAAAAAAAGAGTAAAAGAAGTTGCGTTTAACTTGATTGAGGCTTATGCAAAAAGAAAGATGAAAAAAGGATTTGTATATGGTCCAGATTCATCAATGCAACACGAACTTGAAGCTTCTTTTTTATACGAGGACACCCCTGATCAAATTAAATCAACAACTGATGTTAAGAATGACATGGAAAGTCCACAACCAATGGATAGATTAATTTGTGGAGATGTTGGTTTTGGTAAAACTGAAATAGCAATAAGAGCAGCTTTCAAGGCAATTGATAACAATAAACAAGTTGCTGTTTTGGTTCCAACAACTGTATTAGCATTTCAACATTTTAAAACTTTTTCCAAGAGACTTAAAAATTTTCCTGTTACAATAGATTATTTAAACAGATTTAGAACATCTAAAGAAAAATCAACCATTATTGAAGAATTAAATAATGGAAGAATTGATCTAATTATTGGAACTCACCAAATTGTAAATAACAAAATTAATTTTAAGAACCTAGGTTTACTTATTGTTGATGAAGAACAAAAATTTGGAGTTAGTGTAAAAGAAAAAATACGATCACTAAAACAAAATATTGATGTTTTAACCTTAACAGCCACACCTATTCCAAGAACACTACAATACAGCTTAATGTCTGCTAGAGATTTGTCAATAATAAATTCACCTCCTCAAAACAGATACCCAATAGAAAGTAATGTAATCTCATTTGATGAGAACACGATAAGAGATGCGATAAACTTTGAAATTAACAGAGATGGTCAGGTGTTTTTTGTTCACAACAGAATAGAAAATATTCAAGAAGTTAAGAATATGATTTTGAGATTAATTCCTTCAGCCCATGTTGCTGTTGTTCATGGAAGATTGGAAGGAAAAATTCTTGAAAAAACTATGTTAGAATTTATTAATGGAGAATATGATGTTCTAGTTTCAACAACGATTATTGAAAGTGGTTTAGATGTCCCCAATGCTAATACTATTTTCATTAACAATGCTCATAATTTTGGATTAAGTGATTTACATCAAATGAGAGGGAGAGTTGGTAGAAGTAACAAAAAAGCATTTTGTTATTTTATAACTACTTCCATGTCGTCAATGACTAAAGAGGCAAGAAAACGAATTGAAGCAATAGAAAGGCATACAGAACTAGGATCAGGATTTCATATCGCAATGAAAGATTTAGAAATAAGAGGAGCTGGAGATCTTTTAGGTGCAGAACAAAGCGGATTCATAAACGATATTGGATTTGAAACCTATCAAAAAATATTAAGTGAGGCCGTAGAAGAATTAAAAACTAAAGAATTTAATAAGCTTTTTGAAAATGATAATGATTCGTCCATTAATCTCTCTAATTTTAAAATTGATACAGATCTTGAAATTCTATTTCCAGATAACTACATTAACAATGTAAATATTCGTTTAAATCAATATCAAAGACTTTCAGATATTACATCAATAGATGATTTAAACTTGTTTGAAATTGAGCTTGAAGATAGGTTTGGTAAATTACCATTAAAATCTAAAGAATTATTAAAGTCTGTAAATCTTAAATTTTTAGCAATTGAGAATGGCTTTGAAAAAATAATTTTGAAAAATGATAAGATGATTTGTCAATTCATAAGCGATAAAAACAACATATTTTACAAAGGACAAAAATTTAAAAAAATCTTAAATGGCATTCATACAAATAACAAAATATGTCAATTAAAGGAAAAAAAATCCAGGGAAGGAGATAGACTTTTACTTGTTTTTCAAAATGTAAATAGTGTTGAAGGTGCTATTGAATGCTTAAAGATTTTTTAAGTCTTTTATCACTTTAAATGCTTTATCTACTTGATCTTCATTAACAAGGATTGTAAATTCATTTGAAGTTGAAATCACTTCATAAATATTGATTCCTTCCCAAGAAAGTCTTTGAAAAACGAAGTAATAAACTCCAGGTATCGAAACATTTTCAGAGGGTAATTTTATTGAAATTGACGATAAATTTTCTTGTTTTGAAAGTAAAATTTCATTTTTTAGGACATCTTCAACTAAAGAAATTAAATTTCCACTTACAACTATATTACATTCATTAACTCCCCTAGAAGAAGTATAAAAATCATCATTGTTGTCAACTTTTGCTAGTAGTTTAGCTTGATTGCTTAACAAAGTGTCTGAGACTTTAAAATTATAATCAACTAAAGAAGATCTTACTGTAATATCTCCTATATCTTTTATGATTTTAACAATTTTAAAAGTTGTTCTAAATTCAAGCTCATTTGAAAGTCTTTTTAAAGCCATTACAATGGCACCATATTTCACTTCTTTTTTTAATGAAACTTCTATATCAGATTTTATAATTCTAGAAAGTGAAGTCAAATTAATTATTCCTTGTGAAAGAGCTGAAATTAAAAATGGTTTGGATTTAATATAATCTTCAACAGCTGATGATATTGTTCTCATAATGATACAAATATACACTTGATTTTAAATTGTTACAAATAAAACAAAAGCTTATATATATAACATAAGTAATTTATCGTCTTCTCTAGTTCTGTTAGAATAAATGAGTATTTTTGTTAAAATTCAAAAAATTGGGAAGAAAAAGATATACCGTTACTGCAGCATTACCTTACGCAAACGGACCCATACATATAGGTCATCTTGCCGGCGCTTATGTTCCTGCTGATATATTTTCAAGATATTTAAGACTATGCAATCATGATGTAGCTTTTATTTGCGGAAGTGATGAACATGGAGCTGCTATTCCAATAAGAGCAAAAAAAGATGGTATTTCTCCTAAAGAAGTAATCGATAAATATCACTTACTAATTAAAAAGTCTTTCTTCGAATTTGGTATTTCATTTGATAATTATTCAAGAACATCATCAAAAATACATCACCAAACAGCTCAAGAATTTTTTAAAGATTTAAATTCAAAAAATATTTTTCTTGAAAAAGAATCTGAACAACTTTACGATGAAGCTGAAAATCAATTTTTAGCGGATAGATATGTTGAAGGAGAATGTCCAAAATGTGGTTTTAAAGAAGCATACGGAGATCAATGTGAAAGTTGTGGGTCGAGCTTGAACCCAACCGAACTTATCAATCCTAAATCAAAACTTAGTGGAAATAAACCTGTGTTTAAAAAAACTAAACATTGGTTTTTGCCATTAAATAATTTTGAATCTTTTTTGAAAAAATGGTTTCTCGTTGAAAATAAAGACAAGTGGAAAACCAATGTGTTTGGTCAGGTGAAATCATGGATCAATGAAGGTTTAAAGCCAAGAGCGATTACTCGAGATTTAGATTGGGGAATTCCTGTACCATTAGATGATGCTGACAACAAGGTCTTGTATGTTTGGTTTGACGCCCCAATTGGATATATTTCTGCAACAAAGGAGTGGGCTATATCAAAAAATAAAAATTGGGAGCCCTATTGGAAAGATGACAAAACTCAATTAATACATTTTATAGGAAAAGATAACATCGTATTTCATTGCATAATTTTTCCTTCGATTTTAAAAGCTACAAACGAGTATATTCTTCCAGAAAATGTTCCTGCAAACGAATTTTTAAATTTAGAGGGAAGAAAAATTTCGACTTCAAAAAACTGGGCCATATGGCTTCATGAATATTTAGTCGATTTTCCTGACATGCAAGATCCCTTGAGATATACCTTAACCTCAAATGCACCCGAAAACAAAGACAACGATTTTACTTGGAAAGATTTTCAAGCAAAAAACAATAATGAACTGGTTGCCATTTTTGGAAATTTTGTGAATAGAGTTGTTGTGTTAACTCACAAATATTATGACGGAAATAGCCCTGAGTTATCTGAAATTAATGACTCTGATAAAGAAATTTTAAGAGATATATATTCGTTTCCAAAAATTATTGGAGATTTAATTGAAAACTACAAATTTAGAGATGCAGTAAATACTGTAATTGATCTAGCAAGAACTGGAAATAAATATTTAGCCGACGAAGAGCCGTGGAAGCTAATTAAAACAGAGGGATTAGAAAGAGTTAAGACAATAATGAATATCTCTTTACAAATTTGTGCAATACTGGGTCTAGTATGTGAACCTTTTATGCCCTCTACGTCTGAAAAATTGAAAAGTATTTTAAATTTAGGGACTAATTCTTGGAATGATGTTTCTTTAGAAAATCCCATAAATCTTAAAAAGATTAATAAGGCTCAACTCATTTTTAGAAAAATTGAGGATGAAGAGATAGAAAGACAACTTCAAAAACTAAATGAAGGAAAATAAAATTGGTGTACTTGGATGTGGATGGCTTGGTTATCCTTTGGCTAAAGACCTAATTAAACAAGGATTTAAAGTTAAAGGTTCAACAACTAATAAAGAAAAAATTAAGTCTCTAGAAAAAGAAAACATAGAGCCATATTTAATAGAAATTGGAGAAAATAAAAATGCAAAATCTCTAGATTCATTTTTAGAAAAATTAGATATCCTTATTTTAAATATTCCTCCAAAACTGAGATCCAATATTAAATCTAACTACTTTGAAAAAATAAGATTCATTAAGAACTCAAAATACTTTGACAAGATAAAATACATTGTCTTTGTTAGTAGTACATCTGTTTACGGATCAAAACAAGGAAAAATAAACTCTAAAACTGAACCTATTCCAGATTCAAAAAGCGGGAAAGAAATTTTAAAAACTGAAAAACTATTTCAAGAAAAAAATAATACTATTTTAAGGTTTGGTGGTTTAATAGGAAATAAAAGAAACCCATTAAAATATTTACAAAAAAAAGAAGAAATATTAAACCCAGAAGCTCCAATAAATTACATCCATCTTAACGATTGCATTGGTATAATTAATTCTATTATTGAAAAAAATATGTGGGGGGAAACCTTTATAGGAGTTTCGCCATATCATCCCTCTAAAAAAGAATATTATGATAGATTATGTAATGAAAAAAATCTTAATAAATTAAATTTTTCAAGTAAAGAGACTATAGTCAATAAGGAAATAACTGATGAAAATATTTTAAAACTTTTAAATTATAAATTTAGAAATCCAAAGTTTTAATCTAAAATCAAATCATCATTCTCGGCTTTTTTTAACTCCAAATTAATAGTATTAACTAGAGCATTGTAGGAACTAATAATGTCACTGATATGAGATTTGGTCAATTCTAAATTCTCTGAGGATAAATCGTCTATATTAATTTTCAAAATATCCGTTTTTAGAACTCTAAACCTACCTATAATTTGGGGACGATCCATTTTATAAGGAACAACATTATCATCTATTTTTAATATGTCTGTTTTTAAAAGATTAATTGGAAAGCTTAATTGTTGAGCATCAGTAAGTTTAATTTTTTTAACAGTTTTTATGGTTGAAAAATCTTTCCATTGGTCAAAGATATCTTGAAATTCAGAATTTAAATCTAATGTTGTAGGTAAAGAATCTTTTAAAAAAGTTCTTAAATCATCGTATTCAAGAGAGGAATTATCTCCAATATTTTGGTTATTTGATGATGTGCATCCAAAAATAAAAAGAGAGAGTATAAAAATCCTTAACAAATTCATGAAAGTAAGATTAATTGAATCTAATTTACTTAAATAAATTAGATCTTATTGTGTCTTAAATGAATAGACTATAGAATAACTAGCATTTGTTCCGTCCGATGTTTTCACTCTCCAGTAATACGTCGT
>Ga0181597_10003444_pt1 | contig 16425 bp, 21 predicted proteins | sample 041ome_5_FD_148647 | JGI IMG/M metagenome (GOLD analysis project Ga0181597, IMG submission 148647) | Coastal salt marsh microbial communities from the Groves Creek Marsh, Skidaway Island, Georgia - 041403US metaG (spades assembly) | ecosystem: Environmental > Aquatic > Marine > Intertidal zone... | reverse complement strand
CATGATTCCCAGGCACATAAAGAACGGGGCAGGGAAACGCCTGCATGGCCCAGCGCACTCCTCGCGCCTTTACATTGATATCACCAGCTAGGATCACGACATCAGCATCGACAGCTGAAGGTATGAATGGGTCGAACTCGTTGTGCAAATCAGACAGCAGATGAACTCGCATCATATTCAGCCTGCCGCTTAATCAAAAAATACGAGCAACTGTTTCCGCGCTGGCTTGCTTCCGTCTACCTGCACCAAGCAGCAGGTACACGGTGTGGCGCGTTTTAAAATGGAAGCCTTCTTCGAATATGTGGAGTGGTGATGTGCGAACGAAGTCGCCGATATCCCATCTACGTTCGCTGTCGATGACGACGCCGTGAGCGTATAGGATCACCGGCTGGCGCCTTGTTTTTGCCAGTTCGGAGCGTTGCTCGTCAGTGACATCAAGATCGATCCAGATCCAGTCGCGCACGATGCAGTAATTGCCAAACGGAAAGCTGTTCCGTGCATAAGTCATGGCATCTTCATTCGACATGTCGCTTCCGGCCATGTGCTGGCCTGGTCCGTAGAGCAAGTCAGTCATTGCGTCTAGTCCATCCACTGCGTTCGCCCTCATGATGAGACTGCCGGATGCAGGCTCGCCGTTGCAATTCAGCAGTCTGCCAAGATCGCTGATGCGCTTCATTTTTTGGTTATCGGATTGCGGATAAGTTGTTGTAGTTGCCGGAGCGGTATTTTAGTTTGGGGCGCTAGGTGAAAACCTTAGTTCCCGGTCGGTAAAAATCGAAGTGAGCGTGGCCGGCTCATTTAGGTAGTCCGTTTTTCGTCGGAGCTCCTCGATTGCTAGCTCTATCCTGAGATATTCAAAATTGTTGAATAGCTCCTCCATTGGCACCTGAAACTCTGCACTGCCGGCTTTGGCACACAGAATGTGCAGGATCGCAGCTAGTGGCAGAGACAAGTTGTCGTCATCTTCCGGGCGTTTGGTGGCGAAGTTTTCTAAGCACCTGTCTGTGCTCTGCTGAAGCGCTGTCAGCCAATAGTCGCTGAGGTTGCAGGGTAGGGTTGCCTCTGGCCCGCTCATCAGGACTTCTTCTACGAAGCGTTGGTATATTTCTTTATCGCTCATGCTGTTTTAACCATTTTTACGTGCGGCTTAGAGGCACTCTGGTATGTCCGTGTTGAGTTAGCGCAGAGCGACTTTTTGTGTAAAGTCGAGCAAGCCACGAAGGGTCTCCTCATCCCCGGCCCAGCTTGGGCGCAGGGTTGAAGTTAACTCCCTGCTCAGGGCGCGCGGTTGATCGATGAGGCCCGAAAACTTCAGCGCTATTGATAATCCAGCGTGGTGGAGGAGCATGCTCATGTGTTGCCTGTTATGACGGTCATTCCGTTGAGCGGGGCGGATAAGGTCCAAAAGCGTTGGAATGTCATCGAATAGCAAGCATGGATTGCCGCTCACCGAGTCGAGACGGATGTGGATGTCTGATCCGGACAAAAGGCTCAGTACAACTGGTAGTTCGATGTCGAATCGACTTATCAAGCGCTCAAGGGTTAAAAGCAAAACGCGGTTTTTGACATCGAGAAGTGCGGATCGGTCTGGATCGAGAGGGATGATTGTGGAGATGTGCACGACGTTCATATCTGTATACCTGTAATTCAGATATCTATAATTTAGATATACATTCTGGCTTTGTCAACAGCTGGAATGCGTCTCTGTGGAAAAGTCGATTTATCGAGATGAGAACTTAGTGCTGCTTCGTATGATCAAGCAGTGTCGTACTGAGTCAGGCCTGACGCAGGCGCAGTTCGCCGAAGCGCTGGGCCGTCCACAATCCTTTACCAGCGACATTGAGCGTGGCCTTCGCAGGCTCGATCTAGTGCAGCTGCGCGATATTTGCCATGTGCTTGGGCTTAACCTTGTCGAGTTTGTGCAGCGTTACGAATCTGAGCTGTCTTCAAAGAAGGCGGGCGAGTGATCCGTCCCTCCTTCTTCTAATTCAAGTCAGACCGCTTCTTGCTGCACGCGCTCCCAGGCTGCGGAATACAGCCCGGCTGCATCACCGCACAGTAATCTGACCGCCTGGATGCACCCGCTCAGGGGTTCGTCGGAAAGCTCATTCAAATGGGGTGTGCCGCCGAGTGCGCAGAGTAAGCCGAGAGCTGCATGCTGGCGTTGCATCGCCTCGTCATACAGCTCGGTTGCCCTGGCGTCGCTGCGAAAGCCGAACAGGCAGTTGTGCTCGCTGGAGTGTAGTGGGGTAAAGCCTGGGGATGAGTTGCTCGGCTGCATAGGGTGACCTCTTGAGTTTTAGAGGCCGCCATCACTCGCTACCAAACGAGAGGGTGGCGGCTGTATGCGGGTTGGTAGACCGAGACTCAAGGAACTCAGCGCGCCGTAGCGCCCCGCATACAGCCACCATGACAAGTTGCCCTGTGGTGCAGTGATCCTGGAGTCAGGTCTGTCGACCCGCCCACTCACACTATTCAGCTCTCTAACGCTGTGCAAGTGCCCACATTACGCCATCTGGACGATAAATGGCTTCATCATGAATCGCTCTCAAGATGGGCAAAAATGTGTTTGGTCGTTTTTGAGCGGCTATGAAATCTACTGCCTGGTGAGGCGTGTCGGCAGTTTTTTCCGACGAATGGTATTGAGTCTGGCGCGTATTTTTTCTAACCAGCATAGCGATGGGTGTCAAAACCCTACCCCAATCCTACCCCGAGCCAAATTTAGGGTACAAAAAAGGGCTACGCTTTCACGTAACCCTTTGATTTGTATGGTGCCGGCACCAGGAGTCGAACCCGGGACCTACTGATTACAAGTCAGTTGCTCTACCAGCTGAGCTATACCGGCATTTGTGGGGCGCATTATATCGATTCATTTGCGCGTGTAAAGCGGCCCGAGCAGGGTTTTATGCGGGGGCAGTTATCAGCAGCGAAATGCTTATGCACATGTGAGGTGTTTTCGGCACGTTCGTACGTGGTCTTTGTGAGCTACCTCTCGGTATTTGATAAGTGCATGTTTTTACAAGAAATATTTGCAGGTTAAAAAATGTACAGTTCAGCGCTGACAGTTCGTGGTGCGCGTTTGCGTGGTTTGCTCAGAATCTGTCAACAGAGTTATCCACAGATGTTGTGGGCAACTTGGGCTGGCGTTCTGCAAGCAGCAGCAGGTTGCGCGGGCTCTGTTGGGGGGCGCAGAAGGTGCCAAGGCGCACGCTGTAACCCTGCTCTTGCAGGAATAGGGCGCGGTCGAGTAGCAGCCAGACTTCCAGTGGGCGGCGGAAAAGGCCGCGCAGCAGCTCCAGGTTGCGCACTTCTGCCAGACGTTTCCAGCCCCTGTGTTCAAGCTGTTGCCAATCCTCTGTGGTTGGTGCGGGCAGTTGCTTGAGTGCAGCAAGGTCTTGGCAGTAGTCCGCAAAGGGCTTGTCCAGCCAGGCGGGTGGCAGGGACGGGATCGGTAGGTAAGCGTCAATGCCGCGTAACTGGCGCTGCAGCAGGTCGAAGGCCAGGCGCCAGGCCATGGATTGATCGCGCTGGCGGCGTACCCGTGCGCCGGCGGTAATGGTTTCGCTGAGCGGCAGACCTAGATCGTCGATGGACAGTTGCAGTGCTGAGGCTTGGGCGCTTGTCGACAGTGGTTGATAGAGCGCCGTGCTGATGCGGTTGTAGCAGCAGGGCGCCACGGCTAGTTGCTGGCAGCCGACTTGGCTGGCCAGTTGCAGCAGGCGCGTGTGCAGGTCGCCACAGGCATGCAGTGCCACGGGGGTGTGGTGAGCGCGTAGCTGCGCTGCCGCAGTATCAGCCAGCACATCTTGCTGAATATGCGCGGCCTCGATGCCGAGCTTTTTGCTGAGTTGTTGCCCGCTCTTGATCAGTTCTGGGTTGTATTCCAGGCAGGTCAGCGCTGCACCGTTATGCGCCAGTCGCCGGCCGAGGTGGCCCTTGCCAGCGCACCAGTCCAGCCAGTGCAGAGGCTTATCGGTGAAGTTCAGGCTGTGGGCGAAGGCGTCGATTTGCTGCCACTTCCGGCCGGGTACGTCTGCGCTGAAGCGTGCGGGCAAAGCGGGCGTTGGTAGCGGTGCTAATTCGCCCACTTGGCTCAGCTGGTGAGCCTGTGCCGCTAGTTGCGCAAAGGGTGCGGGTGCTTGTAGCAGGTGCGGCTGGTTATGTGCCGCTTCTGCGTGCTCTAGGCTCTGTGTCCTTAGCCAAGCCGCCAGCTGCGGGTGCTCGGCTTCCCATGGGATTGCCGGATAATGCACAAAGGGTCGGGGGCGCCACAGTGCTTGATGTTCGCTGAGGAAGCGATCGAGTGCGTTAAACCGCTGCAGGAGGTCAGCGTTTTCGAGTGGCAGGGCGGGCGTGGTCGTTGGCATATGACGTGGCGTGTTGCCTGAGGGCGCTGGCCCCCAGGCAATCAGCGGCCCTGGCAGGCGTCGACGCGCAGCCAGCGCTCCAGCAGCTTAAAGCCCCGGACCAGGATGAAGGCGATCAACAGGTAGAACATCCCGGCGGCGAAGAAGATCTCCACGGGCAGGTAGGTGCGGGCGATGATGGTGCGCGCCATGCCGGTCAGTTCCAGCAGGGTTACGGTGCTGGCTAGGGCGCTGGCTTTGAGCATCAGGATCACTTCGTTGCTGTAAGCCGGCAGACCGATACGCGCCGCCCGTGGCAGGACGATATAGAACATGGTTTTGGCCCGCGACATGCCCAAAGCGCGGGCGGCTTCGATCTCACCTGGCGGGACGGCTTGAATCGCGCCGCGCAGAATCTCGGCGATATAGGCCGCGGTGTGCATGGTCATGGTCAGTACAGCGCACCAGTATGGGGAGCGCAGATAGGGCCAGAGCGGGCCTTCGCGCACCGCATCGAACTGTGCCAGGCCGTAATACACCAGAAACAGCTGCACCAGCAGTGGCGTGCCGCGGAAGAAGAAGATGTAGCCGTAGGGCAGGGCGCGCACATACCAGTGCCGTGAGGCGCGTGCGATGCCCATGGGCAGTGCCAGGATCAACCCGGCGAGAACAGCGATGGCCACCAGCTCCAGGGTCAGTAGGGCGCCTTCAGAGAGGCGCGGCAGCCATTTGATGATCACGTCCCAGTTAAGGGCGGTTAGGCCGCCCCAGAGTGCGTAGGCAATCAGCGCTACGGCAATCGACCAGGCGGCTATTTCAGAGGTCTTTTTCATGACGCGCTCCTGACAAAGCCACGGCTGGAGCGTTTTTCCAGGAAGTGCATGCCAATCATCGCCAGCACCGTCAGGCCCAGGTAGATAAAGGCCGCCACCATATAAAAGGTGAAGGGTTCCTTGCTGGCGGTTACGGCGATTTGTGAGCGGCGCATGATTTCTTCCAGGCCGATCACTGACACCAGCGCGGTGTCCTTCATCAAAATCATAAACAGGTTGCCGAGACCGGGTAGGGCGATGCGCCACATCTGCGGCAGGATCAGTCGCCAGAAAATCCGCGGCTTGGACATGCCCAGCGCTTGGCCGGCTTCGCGGTGGCCTTTGGGGATGGCCAGGATTGCGCCACGAAACACCTCGGTGGCGTACGCGCCGAAGCAAATGCCGAGGGCAATAGTGCCGGCAGCAAAGGCGTTCAGCTCAAGGCTTTCGATGCCGAGCAGGTCCGCCAGGTTGCGCATCAGCTGCACGGTGCCGAAATAGATCAGCAACACCCAAAGCAGCTCGGGAATCCCGCGCACGATGGTTGAGTAAGTGCCGCCAAGCCATTGCAGCGGCTTGTACGGGGAAGTCTTGGCCAGGGCGCCGAGCAAACCGAGCACCAGACCCAGGCACAGCGCGCTGAGCGCCAGCTTGATAGTCATCAGGGTGCCGGCAGCCAGGGCTGGGCCGAATCCGTAAAGATCGAAATTCATAGGAGGCTCAGAAGCCTGCGCCGCCCGGGCGGGCGACGCAGTGCCGGCAGCTTAGTAGATGCTGAACGGGAAGTACTTGTCGTTGATTTTCTTGTAGGTGCCGTCAGCCACGATCTCGGCAAGGGCAGCGTTCAGCTTTTCGCGCAGGGCGTCGCCCTTGCGCACGGCGATGCCGATCTTGTCGTTGTCGAATACTGGCTCGCCCTTGAACTCGAAGTCTTTGCCGGCATCGCTCTTCAGCCATTCCCAGTTGACGAAGGTGTCAGCCAGGACGCCGTCGAGGCGGCCCGAAGACAGGTCGAGGTAGGCGTTTTCCTGGGTGTCGTACAGCTTGATATCGACCACGCCATCGAGGTTGTCTTCCAGCCAGGTGCCGGCGATGGTGGCGCGCTGTGCGCCGATCACTTTGTTTTTCAGGCTGGCTTTGTCGGTTTTGAAGTCGCCGCCTTTAGGGGCGATGAACTGCAGCTTGTTGGTGTAGTACGGGTCGGTGAAGTCAACGGCTACTTTGCGCTCGTCAGTGATCGACATGGAGGCGATCAGGAAGTCGAACTTCTTCGCGTTCAGGGCTGGAATAATGCCGTCCCAGTCGGAGGTGACCACTTCGCACTCAGTCTTCATCTTGGCGCACAGGGCTTGGCCGATTTCTACGTCAAAGCCGCCTACCTGGCCGCTGGCGTCAATCAGGTTGAACGGTGGGTAGGCGCCTTCGGTGCCGAGTTTCAGTTTGTCAGCAGCGACGGCGCTGGTGCCGAAAGCCAGGGTGGCGGCAGCGGCCAGCAGGATTTTCTTGTAGTTCTGCATGCGTAGTTGCTCCGTGTGTTTAGTGATTGCTGGACATGAATTGTTTGCAGCGCGCCGAGTTCGGATTGTCGAACACCTGCTCCGGGGAGCCCTGTTCTTCAACCAGGCCTTGATGCAGGAACACCACTTCGCTGGATACTTGGCGGGCAAAGCCCATCTCGTGAGTCACCAGCAGCATGGTGCGGCCTTCCTCGGCGAGTGCGCGGATCACATTAAGCACTTCTTGTACCATTTCCGGGTCAAGAGCCGAAGTGGGCTCATCGAACAGGATGACTTTCGGCTGCATGGCCAGGGTGCGGGCAATCGCCGCCCGCTGTTGCTGGCCGCCAGACAGTTGATTCGGGTAAACGTGGCGCTTGTCGGCAATCCCGACCTTGGCCAGCAGCGCTTCGGCCACTTCAATGGCCTCAGCTTTGCTCTGCCCCAATACGCGGCGCGGTGCCTCGATGATGTTATCGAGCACGCTCATGTGCGGCCACAGATTGAAATTCTGGAAGACAAAGCCGATTTCGCTGCGCAGGCGATTGATCTGCTTGTTGTCGGAGGCAATAAGGTCGCCGTTCTTCGCCACTTTAAGCTTGAGCTCTTCGCCGGCAAGAATGATCTGCCCCTTGTGTGGGTTTTCCAGCAGGTTGATGCAGCGCAGAAAGGTCGACTTACCGGAGCCTGAGGAGCCGAGGATGGAAATCACATCGCCGTCGCGGGCAGTGAGAGAAATGCCCTTGAGCACCTCAAGGTCGCCGTAGCGTTTATGCAGATCGCGAATTTCCAGCGCAGGCGTGGCCTCGGCCATGGGGTGTCCTCTTGTTATTCGGGGCGCTCAGGCCTTTCGTAGCGTTCCTGGCGAGGCGCCAAGCTAGCATAGCGTTTCGCTGACCGCCAAGCCGTTTACCTGCCGCGGGGCGCTTAGCTGGTCAGCCTGTCGCCTTGCTGCAGTTGGCTGTCGCTCGCACACAATTGTGGCGCTGAGCAGGTCGTGAAAAATCGCAGGCAATAAAAAACCCCAAGGAATTTAACTTCGCTTGGGGTTTCTCGGTATTTTGGTGCCCGGGGACGGAATCGAACCGCCGACACGGGGATTTTCAATTACAGAACAATCAAGCGTGTCTAGCCTAGGTTATCCGTCATGAGCGTTCGTGACAAGTCTTAAGGCCTTGTAAATACAGGGTGTTAAGCGGGTTTTGGCAAATTTATCAGGTCTTGATCAGTGTACCTGCAGAGCACCTTCGCGAAGACGGCCCTGTACTGGCTGGGTACCTGAGAAAAGGAGCGAGGAGGTGCTGTCCCCGTCAGTCATTCAGGTTGCTGCGATGCTTGAAGCGCTGTGAGTAGTTATTTGATCTCTAGAAACTCAAAGCCCCGCATCGGCGGGGCTTTGAGGGTTGGATTAGGCTCTTGCTGCTTGTACGGCAGTCAGTACTTCATTTTGTCGCTTTGTTGCCTCAGTTAGCACGGTGTTGTACACCCGCTTTTTTTCTTCAGACTTGGCGTTACGGATGAAGTCAGCAAAGGGGCTCTTTGCACCCCTACGTGATGCTAGCTTAAGAGTAATCATTGGTTCGCTCCGTCGTTCAAGCCCAGTTTAGCACTGAGGTCTTTCCTACTGTAGTTCTCAGGTATGTGGTAGTCGATTTTGTCTACCCCAGCCTTGTAGAGGCGGCTGGAGTTATCAAGATGTTTCAGTAAAAGGTCCACATGTACCTCTTTACCGAACTCTAGCTTAAGAGTATTCACAACGTCACGCGCGGCAAAGTATTGATCGACGAAATGCTCTGGACGAATTCGTCTGCCTTCGGCTTCTTCGCGAGCTTGGACGAATTGCCAGGCCAGTAGCGGGTCCTGATAAACGTACAAAACCTGGACATATCTGCCTTTTCGCAAAGACCTGCGGATGTTGTCCCTAGCCTTTTCCAGGTTTGCCAAGGTCCCATCTAGCAGGAAAGACTGCCTGTTATCGAACGCAAGATCGATGATTTTCTCGACTAGGATCGAAACAGCAGCTTGAAAAAGCCAGGCGTTTCCACCGGTATACCCTGGGAGCTCGGATCGGAGCTCGTCAGGATCGATTCGTAGGGGCGGGGAGTCGCTGAAAAAATTCAGGAGTTCCAGGGAGGCCTCTGTCTTCCCTGCGCCGGGCGAGCCTGCCATGAAAACTGATACCGGCTCCTCCTCAGGTGCGTGGATCGCTTTGTCGGTCAGCCGCCTTGCGATGACCTTTTTGTGGGCTCTCGCAAAGGCGATTGCCTCGGTTTGAATCCGTTGTTCAGCAGGCGTCATAGGGCACGTTTTATCCAATCACGGGCGTCCGCAATCTTGGAGATGCTAGTCATCTATTGGGGATTTGACACTAGAAGTCCGGTGTCTGTCATCGCACAGGGGGCTGCTGCCTTCGATGTAGGCACGTTCGCTCGGAAAGGGAGCTGAGGTGCCCGGCAGATTTAATCCATCGATAGTCATCAGATTTGTTCACTTAGGCGCTGTTATTAGATGTAGGTGAATAACTAATCTGAGGTGACAAGTGGACGAGACAATACCCGAGCTACAACTGGCTGCGCAAAGTAGCCCGATATCAAAACTAGCTTATCGGTCGATCTATTGGGTTTCTGGTCAGGCTCTGCTGCGGGGCGATGCGCTATGAGATTCCGCAAAGTCGCACCAACCAAAAAGCAGTGGCACCTCATCGCTCGATATATCGGCGAGCGACGCTCCTGGGACGCTTTCGAGATTCACCACCTGAGGGATGAATATCGTGGCTACAGGTACATTGTGAATTTGTATTTTAGTATGAAAGGTTTCCACAGTCTGGCCGAAGCCAAAGCTTGGGTTTCAGAAAACCAGGAGTGAATTGGACAAGAATGCCTATAGTGGCACGCATGCTCCCGTTAAAAAATTGAGCTCCGCCAACATGGAGCTCTCTAACGTGAATCCTCTAGTCCCGCCTTACGTCAGCGCTGAGCTGATTGCCTATCTCGACACTCAACTGATTAGTTTGCAGTGTTGCTCTGTCCACGTAGCCCCAGGCCCCCTATTGGTGGGGCTCAGTTGGGAGTTGCCTGATTTCGTGCCCCTGAAGCATCCCGAGCTGAGTTCTTACTTGCAAGCTGAGCTCATTGCCCAGCGTGTCAACGCTCTGCAGGGCAGTGGCGATTACGAGCGTTCGCAGATCGTTGCTGCCAAGGCAGTACGGTGATGAGCATTGTGCGTAGATATTTGCTGGCTCGGGCCGCCGTTTGCCTACACGTTGCGGATGAGCGGCTCCACCTGGTTCCGCAGGTGGTTGAGCTGCATGGACAAGTCCGCGAGCAATTGCACGATTTGGGGGAGTGGGCAGCATTGAGCGATGCGTTGTGCATTTGGAGGCGTGCACACTGCATTGAGCGCAGCGTGCATCACGCCATTAAAGCGGAGGCTAGCCGTCGATGATCGGTGACGAGTTTGAGGACGTAGACCTGCGCTACCTACAATGCGGAGATTTTAACCCAGGCCCCTTACAAGGCTGGAGTCGGCCGGTAAATCCGTTCACCGCGCGCATGTCGGCAAACCTCCGGCCAGGTTTCTCTTTGCAGTTGGATTTACCAACCCTTGTTGATGTGCTCGGCGGTGCCGCTCATGCCAGGCCTGGCAGGGTCATCAATGTCAGCCTGCAGTTGCAGGGTCAGCGGGTGCAAATGGTGGTCTGTTCCATCGAGCAAGGCATGCCATCCATCTGTGCAGATGATGCAGGAAACCTGCTTCCTGCATTGCACTGGTATCGCGCTCAGGGGGAGAACTGGCTGCATATTTCTGTGGCTGCACCCTCACTGTTTTGGTTGCCGCTGCATCTACTGGCACGCAGTTCGTTGGATGAACCTACCGTCTCCAAACATTGATGGAGGTAGGTATGTCTCATTCAACTAATGCTGCTCAACACCCGTTGTTCCTTGGCTTCGCGGCCTTTGTATGCTCGCAGCTGGCGCTCTTTTCTGTGATCGGCTTGCTTGGCTTGCCGCTGCCTGCGCTTTGGTGGGCAACCCTTGCTCTTATTCCTTCCTGGATGCTTTTTCGTTGGCTGCAGCGGCTCGGTCATTCCGATCTGGCGCAGCTGGTTGGCATTCAAGCCGTTACCTTTGCCGGCAGCGTGCTGGGTCTACATGCCCGCGAACTGTTCTGCCTCTCGGAAGCCCTGATATGAGTCGTGGCCAGATGATCAAGGAGAGCAGTCTATGAAGGTATTCAAAGCGCTATGGCTTGTCAGTGCAGTTCTGCTGTCTGGATGCGGCAGTGAGTTTGACGGCAGCTACATGGGCAGCACGGGCTTCATGCTGGGTGCAGTTATGCAGCTCAGCGGCGGCCAGGCCAGAGTTGAAACGATCAATGTCATGCGCAGAGAAGTGGTCGCTACGCGTGAGTTTGAGGCCGAGATACGGTCGGGGAAACTGGTACTGAGTGCCGGTGGCAAGACATTCATCTATGGCCGTGGCGTAGATGAGGGTTTATTGGAGTGCCTCAGCGACAGTTGCCAGGGTTTCAGTGGGTTGGGTAGTGGCGGTATGCCCAGAACGTGGAAACCCTACAAGTCGGAGGGTAAGTAGCAGTAGCAAAGGCGGCAATGAGCCGCCTTTTGTTTTTGCAGGCTAGCCCCGGTTAGCTCGCATACTCAGCCAGCATGGACTGATTCAGCTCCTCACGCAGCAGCCGCCAGTTGGGTAGGTGCTGGTCGAGGAGGGCGGTGAAACGCTCGTTATGGTGGCGCTCATACAGGTGAGCCAGTTCGTGCACCAGGATGTACTCCAGGCACTGTACGGGTTTCTTGGCTAGCTCCAGATTCAGCCAGATGCGGCGTGCCTCGATGTTGCAGGTGCCCCACTTGGTCTTCATCCGCTTGATGCCCCAGACCCGCGCTTCAACCCCTAACTTCGGCTGCCATTTCTCCAGCAGCTCCGGCACCAGACGTTTCAGTTCGGCACGGTAGAAATCCTGTAGTACCAGCTCACGGCGTTCAATTGTGGTGTCAGGGCGAACAAACAGATCCATAGTTGCCGTGCCACGCAGGGCGATGCGTAACGCACCTGTGGTTTCGTGAACGCGCAGGCGGTAGCGACGACCCAGGAAGTAATGGCTTTCACCGCTCACCATGCGCCGCAGGGATTGCCGGGGCTGCGCCTGAAACTTCGCACGCTGGCGCTTGATCCAACCCAGCTTGCCCACTACGGCCAAACGCACAGCTTCGTCGTCGACCGCCAGCGGTGCGGCCACACGCACACGGCCCTGCGGCGGATAAACGCCAAGGTGCAGGTTTTTGATCGGCTTGCGTACGACCTCCACGGTCAAACCGCTGACCGTGATGTTGCGTGACTCAATACTCATGCTGATGCTTGACCAGTTCCAGCAAGGCATCCAGCCGTTCGTTGTCCTGTCCCGCTGAATAGTCGCCCAAGGTCTCAGCGGCATCTTTTCCCCACTGATCCAGCACATTCTTGATCGCCAGGCGCACGCGTTTGATCTTCATGGCATTGCCGCGCCAGTCGTCCTGCCGACTATCCAGCACAGCGGCATCTACTGCCAGTGCCAAGCCGGCGGTCTGCCCGAGGTTGTCATACAGCGCCTTGCGGGCCGAGCTATTGATCGAGCCGGGATAGCTGTTGGCGCTGGTGGGGTTCTTCGCCTGTTTGGTCAGCTCCACCACCTCGGCCAAGTATTCCTGATAGCTGATGGCGTCTTCCTTGCGCTTGGCGATTAGCGCATCAAGCAGCGAGGACATGGTTTCGTAGTACTTCGGGTTGATCGGTGATTCGTCGATGATCAACTTGCGCACGTTGTTCTCGATGGTTTCGGCCACCGCTTCCTGGCTTTCGCGGATGCCCTTAGGCAGAGCGTCGATGGCACCCACGCCGCGCTCGACGATCAGCTCGATCAGCGACATATCGTCGAAGGCGGAGATCTTCTCGCTATCTTCGGCACGGATGTAGGTGTCGATCAAAAAGCGCATGTCCGGCTCGTAAGCCTTGAGGTCGATGTAGTCGCCGCTGGCGAGCTTTACCTCATCGCGCACCTTAGAGAAGTGATCTACTTCGGCCTGGATCTCAGCAATTTCCTTGGTGCTGTAGCCCGCCTCTTCCAGCTCGTTGGCGATATTGCCGAAGCAACGGATCAGCGCCGAAGTCATCTTGTACAGGTTCAGGCGCTTGGGTTCGTTGGTCTTGAGCTGCTCGGCGTTGCCCGACTCAGTACCGCAGAAGAAACGCAGATAAGCCGGCGTATCCTTCGGTTGCTCCACCGGCTCGCAAAGCGCCTTGATTGCCTCGCGGGCATCTTCCAGATCTTCCTCTGCTTTGCTCAGACGGTCTCCCAAGAGCCCGGCCACGTCGGCCTCATCGTAGCCGTCCAGCGCACCGCTGGTGTAGTCACCGATGGCACCTTCCAACTGCTTGAACAGGTCTTTGTAGTCGATGATGTAGCCGTACTGTTTGTCCTCACCATCGAGGCGGTTGACCCGGCAGATGGCCTGGAACAGGCCGTGGTCGCGCATCTGCTTATCGATATACAGGTAGGTCGCTGAAGGTGCGTCGAAACCGGTTAGCAGTTTGTCCACCACGATGAGCAGGCGCATCTGCCCCGGCTCTTTGATGAAGGTCTGCTTGACCTCTTTCTCGAAAGTCTCTGGGTCTTTGTCGCCCAGCATCTGGTTGTAGATGGCGTACTGACGCAGCTTTTCGGTTAGCCCTTCGCCAGTGGCTTCACCTTTTATGTCGGCTGGTGATGGCTTGTAGCTGGTGACGATGGCGCACTTGTCGCCCATACCAGCCTTGGCGAACAGCTCGTAGCATTTGCAGGCCTCGAAGATGCTGCTGGTCACGAACATGGCATTGCCTCGGCCATCGGCCAGGCGCTGTTTTGTGGCCATATCCAGCAGGATGTCGGCGACGATTTTCTCCAGCCGCGACTGGCTCGACAGTACCTTCTGCAAGGTGCCCCAGCGCTGCTTAAGCTGAGCCTTGGCCAGGTCATTTAGACCCTTGGTTTTAGCCTCAAACCACTGATCGATCTTCTTCTGCGAGGTGATGTTCTGGTCAATATCTCGGGCTTCGTAACGCAGGTCGAGCACCACGCCATCGGCCACGGCCTCATTGAATTTGTAGGTGTGGATGTAGCGGCCAAACACCTCGATGCTCTTCTGCTTGTCGGCCTTGAGCAACGGCGTGCCGGTAAAGCCGATAAACACTGCATTGGGCAGGATCATCTTCATGGCTTTGTGCAGCTCGCCGGACTGAGTGCGGTGGCACTCATCGACGAACACATAAAGATCCCCCTTGGCACGGAAGTCAGGCGGCAGGCATTTGCGCAGCTCTTCCACAAAGCCCTCCACGTCGGCATCTTCGCGGGCACCGAACTTGTGGATCAGCGAGCACAGCAGCCAGGGCGAAGGCTGGTTGAGTTTGTCGATCAGATCGGCACCGCTGGTGGTACGCACGATTTGTTCGTTGACGCCGGTAAAGACCTTCTCGATCTGCTCATCCAGCTCGGTGCGGTCGGTGATGATCAACACTCGCGAGTCCTGGATATTTTCCCGAATCCACTTGGTCAGCCAGACCATTGTCAGGGATTTACCCGAGCCTTGGGTGTGCCAGATGATCCCGCCCTCGCGCCGACGCAGGTAACGCTGCGCTTCGCGGATGCCGAAGTACTGGTTGTGCCGGCAGAGTTTCTTCACCCCGCTGTCGAACACGATGTAGTCGTGGATCAGCTCCAGAAAGCGCGTCTTGTTGCACAGCTGAAGCAGATGCCGATCCAGCAGATTGTCGGCAGCTGCGCTGTCCGCGTTTTCCTCTTTCCAGGTGAGGTAGTACTTCTCGCCGGTCTGGATGGTGCCGTAGCGCAGGCCCTGGGTATCGTTGCCGGCCATCACGTACTGCATGGTGGAGAAGAACGGCTGGATAAATTCAGCCTTCTGGTTATCCAGGTTCTGCCGGATACCCTCGTTCACCGCCACCTTGGAGCGCTTGAGTTCCAATACGCCGAGAGCAATGCCATTCACATAGAGCACGATATCCGGGCGCTTGGTATTGGCCTTGGCATCAGCGCCCTTGACGGTGACTTCCTCCGCAATCGCGAAGTGGTTGCGTTCAGGGTGCTTCCAGTCGATCAACCAGACTGTCTGCGTGTTCTCGCCGATCTCAGGCTTGATCTTCACCCCATAGCGCAGCAGTTCGTACACCGCTTTGTTGCGGTCATACAGGCCTTTGCTGGCGTCGTTGGCGACCTTGTTCAGCTCAAAGATGGCCCGGCTTGCCAGATTAGCCTCTACGCCTTGGTCAATCAGCCAGCCACGCAGCAGTTCCGCTTCGATATTGGCGTTGTTAAGGCGCTCTGCCCAATCGCCAAGGTGCTCATAGCCCAGTGCCTGCTGAAACAGCTTCGCCACGCGTTGCTGAGTCTTCTTTTCGATTTGGCCGACAGCAGTCATGCTCGAAGTTCCTTTGATATGTTCAGCTGCGACTAGCGTTTTCGCCGGGGCGTGCAGGTAAAAAGCACACCCTATGTGCGTTCACCCTAGTCACTGCATGCCTGAGGCACATTTGAGACTATCGATTAGCTCTTGACCGCAACCGGCAACAAGCCTGGCGTAAATAACTTCATCTCCCTCATCATGCTTTGCAAGCCCGAGGTAGTGCCTGATGCCGTCTTTCTCACCATAAACAATCCACTCCCCAGTTAGGCGAGATGCATCTGCCTTGTCTCTATATGTATCACCTACTACAAGTTGAGCCACCTCTGAAGCTACGGTCTCAGGATTGTCGGGGTTTGTAGCTAACGTATTCGCTATCGCTGTAGTTAATTTTTTGTTGGCCGCTGCGCTGCTCCACGAATTTTCTAAATTCTTGGTTAGAAATTCAGCAGTAAAATAATGTTTCTTCCAAAGCCCCTTGAGCGGCTCGTGTTTGAACATATCCTCTGCTTTTGTCTTTGAGATGTTCACAGCTCGCTCTATTGACTCCACTTCGGTCATTATTTTTTCGGCGCTGCCACCTGATTCTAGTAGTTTGTTTATCTCGCACTTTAATAACGAGCTGAAGACTGGCGCTGATAAAATTCCGCACAGAAAACGGGGGGAAATCGTATCGAAACTCAGCGATTGCTCAACAAGGCGCACTCTGCCAGTCAGTAGCTCCTGCATCATGCCCTGTTTAAGTTGGTGGGCCTTGTTACGGCTGGTTTCGAGGGCGGCAAGTTCAGCGCCCATATCGGATAGAACGGTGGCAATAGCTGTTTGTTCCTCCTCCAAAGGTTGGGGGATTTCGAGCTTCATAAAAGCGCTTTTCGCGATGTTGTAGCGGGTCGCGCCCTGTGCCAGTACAGACATAGCAGCACGCCCTGCCTTGCTCCTGAACCAGTATGCGAAGAAAAGCCCATTCACTTTGGCCGCTGCGTTGAAGCGGAAGCCGAAGCAGAAGCTATTCAGGTAGAGATTCGGAATCGCCTCAAGCAAGACTGAGCAGAAGCCCACCTCCTCTGGCGTTTCTGAGGAGCCATTGAAGAAAAGGTCTCCCTTCTTGGCAAGGTTTTGTGCTTCGTCCGGCGCAACATCGACGGGTTCAAGCCAGCTCGCATCAATCACCGTATCGGTCATCACATTCATAAAAGGGGGCGGTTGCAGGAGCTGAGTGCAACACGGTTATTGAATTGAAGCCGGAGCATCATGCCGCATTGCCATGGAGTTTTGCATGACCTCTCCCATCACCTCGATGGGGCATTTGAAGTCGAAGCGCTTGC
>Ga0181597_10003441_pt1 | contig 16439 bp, 18 predicted proteins | sample 041ome_5_FD_148647 | JGI IMG/M metagenome (GOLD analysis project Ga0181597, IMG submission 148647) | Coastal salt marsh microbial communities from the Groves Creek Marsh, Skidaway Island, Georgia - 041403US metaG (spades assembly) | ecosystem: Environmental > Aquatic > Marine > Intertidal zone... | reverse complement strand
TATTTTAAAAAATAAATTTTAAATAATATCAAATTTATTTATATTTACCACATTTTATAGTTACACCTTTAGGTGGTTTAAATCCTCTTTTTTTATAGATACTACTCATACAAACCGGATATTCTAAATAATCTTTTACTTTATGATCATATTTTAATGATTTTACACAACTACAATAATTAATGAATAAAGCTTCATCTAATTGTTTTCTTTCTTTTAGAGATAATTTTTTATGGTGTTGTCTTTTATGAATTAATTCTTTATATTTCTTTTTAGAAACGATGCGTTTTTTAGCATTTTTTAATGAATACTTAGGCCTTTTCTTCTTTGTCTTTTCCTTTTTTACCATAATATATTTATTATATATTTTAAAATCACTTATTATTTTTATAGTTCTTTATCGTTTTCCCATACTTTTGCAAGTTCACGAACCACCAATGAAAGTGGTATACCATATTTCGGAGTTTTTATATTATCATTTTTTTTATCTCCACCTACTTGATTATTTATAATTTTAGCTGATATAGGTTTATGAAGTTTATTAGATGAATATTTACGTTTAAATTTTTTATGTGTCTTTTTTTTCTTCGGCATATAATAATTTAAATATAATAATTAAGGATAAATATATGTCATACCATTTATTAATTTAATAAAACAATGATATTTATCTGGATTTTTATCTGAAATAATAGTAACAATACTTTTTTCAGGAAAACAATAATTTCTTTCACTATGAGGAAATATTAGTGCCGCAAGATTACCTTGTATATCACCATTTATAAAAAAAATATTTATTAAATGATCTTCATTATTAATAAATTTTACATCAATAAAATTTATATCTGTATAAAATGGAATATTATATGGATAATATTTAGATGAATCCATTATTAAAATTATATATATATTTATCTTTCACATCTTATGGGTTTAAGCCATTCAATAAAAATATATTATTAATAAAAAAATATTATTAATATATATATAATATTATAATGGGTGAGGTTATTCCTAATCCTGAATATGGTATGGATGAATATGAACCGATACAGGTAGGAGATAGGTCTAAAAGAATAATGGTAAATGCGGGTGGATTTGCTATTTATGATGCTTCTAGATATCCTGAACTCTTGGAAGAAATATTTAATTTTATGATAAATAATTTTGATTATTATAATGAGTTCCCCTTGCCAGACGAAAATTATGATGCGTATCTTTACAACGGTCCTAACCCTAGAACGCTAGCAATTTTTAAAGGGCCTCCGGTCGATGACGGGCGCGCCCCTCCGACAGCGACAGGAGGCTTGAACGCAATATTTATTAGATATAGAGAATATAGAGAGGGGGCGATGAACGATGGCGGTGGCCGAGCAATGACAGAAGAAGAGATAGCCGCTAGAGAGGGGGGCGGTGGTCGAGCCATGACAGGCGAAGAGATTGACCCCACAGCAGGAGAAGCAAAAGCTGGACCTGGTTCGGAATCTTCTGAAGAGGAAGAAGATGATTGTGCCATATGCACTGAAAGTTTGGGAGAAGGTATGACTTTTGAACTACCAGAATGTCAACATTCGTTTCATGTGAAATGTATCCGAAGAATGATTGAGGCTACCCCCCCACACACGAAGTGTCCCTTGTGTAGGAAACCTTTTAACATATCAGAAGTATTAAATTCATTACAGGATGTTCCGAATATCAAGGATAGACGCCTTAAAGAACGCGTGGATAAGAAATGTTTAGAAACTTTAGAAGCTGTCGTTACAGAGTTTAAAAGAATGATAAGAAGGATAACAAGACAAAAATTAGATAACAATATATTATATTTTTGTTATCCGTTAGGAAGATTATTACCATCTTCCGAAAGAACCAGAGTTAGACACTTCACATCAGGTGTTTCACCATATTTTATTCAAAAATTATTAAAAGGGTTTTTAGACGAATTCGTGGAATATCGTAATCAAGCCATGATACGGTATTTACTTATGTTTTGTTTACAAAGAGGCAACATAAGTAAAGAAATTTACTCTGCTCACTATGAATATTTAAATGAATTTTTACCTGATTGGAGCGTTGATTTTGAATTTAAAATGAAGGCGAAAGATTTACTTCGGCCACGGCGGCCAGCAGTAGAACATTTTAGAATTTCTGGCGTCAACGGTTACCACGAAACAGAACACCCATGGATAATTTATAGAGAAATACCATCTGAATTAACTGATGATGATTTTAAAAAAGGAATAATAAATGAAATAAAAAGATTAAGAATCCTTAAAGAATTAATTGATGATAGAGGAAAATATGAAGGAGGCGGCGATTACTTATATGAACGTTATGGACGACGTTTAAAAAGCCGATCGGATGAATTATATAAATTAATTTATGCATTTAGTGCCAGGGGCTTCAATCCAAGGCGTGATTGGTTTGGTGACAATGATTTTACAAAAGCTTGTAAAGCTTTTTTAGAAGAATTTGAAGATGACCACCGAAGTTTATTGAGCGTATTAAAAAGGAAGAGTGACTATGAAAAACAAAAATACTTTGTTAAACTAGATGTTGGACCAGTAGAGTGGCGTGCCGCGGGAGATTTAGAAGCAATCGAGCGGGAAGCGTATGTAACTATGCAAAGAAGATTAGGAGAATTTAACCAACCTACACCTTCGCGTTGGGCTCGCTGCTGTACTACTCCAACTGGTGGAGCAACAGGAGCAGCAGGAGCCGTGGAGGCTGTGATGGAAGGAGATGAAGTAAACGAAAGCAGGGAGGTTTTAGGAGCAGGAGCAGTGGAGGCTGTGATGGAAGGAGATAGAGTAAACGTAAGCAGTGAGGTGTTAGGAGATGGAGTAAACCAGAGCAGGGAGGTGTTAGGGGGTGGTCTACGCCATAATAGATACGGAAATATTCTCATACCGGGAACCGCTTCGCTTAAAACTACAAAGAAAATAAATAAACGTAAACATAAACAAACAAAACATAAGAGAACAAAAAATAGAACAAAAAATAGACCAAAACATAAGAGAACAAAAAATAGAACAAAACATAAGAGAACAAAAAATAGAACAAAAAATAGACCAAAACATAAGAGAACAAAAAATAGAACAAAAAATAGAACAAAAAATAGAACAAAAAATAGACCAAAACATAAGAGAACAAAAACTAGAAGATAACAAAACATAAGAGAATAAAATAATTATTAATTTTTATCTTTTATCTTTCACATTTTATGGGTTTAAGCCATTCAATAAAAAACAAAATATTATATATATTAATAATATTATAATGGAGGGAGTTGAGGTTATTCCTAATCCCGAACATGTTATGGATGAATATGAACCGATACAGTTAGACGGTAGTTATGGTTCGCTGGGAATGATGGTAAATGCGGATGGATTTGCTATTTATAATGCTTCTAAATATCCTGAACTCATGAAAGATATATTTGATTTTATGATAAATAATTTTGATTATTATAATTCGTTCCCCTTGCCAGACGAAAATTATGATGTGCCTCTTTACAACGATCCTAACCCTAGAACGCTAGCCATTTTTAAAGGACCTCCGGTCGATGACGAGAGTGCCCCTCCGACAGCGACAGGAGGCTTGAACGCAATATTTAGTAGATATAGAGAATATAGAGAGGGGGCGATGAACACTGGCGGTGGCCGAGCAATGACAGAAGAAGAGATAGCCGCTAGAGAGGGGGGCGGTGGCCGAGACAAGACAGACGAAGAGATTGACCCCGCAGCAGGAGAAGCAAAAGCTGGACCTGGTTCGGAATCTTCTGAAGAGGAAGAGGCAGATTGTGCCATATGCATGGAAAGTTTGAGAGAAGGTATGACTTTTGAACTACCAGTATGTTCACATTCGTTTCATGTGAAATGTATCCGAAATATGATTAAAGCTACCTCTAGAGATAAATGTCCCTTGTGTAGGCATCCTTTTGACAAATCAAAGGTATCAAAATTATTAGACCGAAAGGAAAAGGGATCTGGAGGTTCTGAGGATACATGGCTACAGGGTGCGACTATCAAAGCTAGAATCATTAGAGGATTCTTGGATAAGGAATATTTAGATGATACCGTTACAGGATTTAAAAGAATGATAAGAAGGATAACAAGACAAAAATTAGATAACAATATATTATATTTTTGTTATCCGTTAGGAACGTTATTACCATCTTCCGAAAGAACCAGAGTTAGACACTTCACATCAGGTGTTTCACCATATTTTATTCAAAAATTATTAAAAGGGTTTTTAGACGAATTCGTGGAATATCGTAATCAAGCCATGATACGGTATTTACTTATGTTTTGTTTACAAAGAGGCAACATAAGTAAAGAAATTTACTCTACTCGCGATGAATATTTAAATGAATTTATACCAGTTAGGGACATTGATTTTAAATTTAAAATGAAGGCGAAAGAGTTATACTACGGGCCTATCAATCGTTTCCAGATAAGAGAAAGAGAAGGAGAAGCAGTAGAACATTTTAGAACTTCTGGAGTCGCGCTCCACGAATATTCGCCCTGGAGGAGACTGGGACCCCCATGGATAATTTATAGAGACAGACCATCGGAATTAACAGATGATGATTTTAAAAAAGGAATAATAAATGAAATAAAAAGATTAAGAATCCTTAAAGAATTAATTGATGATAAAAGAGAATATGAAAGAGGCCCCGCTAGCGAGCTCGCGTGTGAACGTTATGAACGACGTTTAAAAATCCGATCGAATGAATTACATAACTTAATTTATGAATTTAGTACCTGGAGCGGAAATCCAAGGCGTGATTGGTTTGGTGAAAATGATTTTACAAAAGTTTGTAAAGCTTTTTTAGAAGAATTTGAAGAAGACCCCCAAAAATGGCGCATATTAAAAGAGAAGAGTGACTATGAAAAAAAGAAATACTTTGTTAAACTAAATGTTGGACCAGTAGAGTGGCGCGCCGCGGGAGATTTAGAAGCAATCGAGCAGGAAGCGTATGAAGCTATGCAAAGCAGATTAGGAGAATTTAATCAACCTACATCTCAACCTACATCTTCGCGTTGGGCTCGCTGCTGTACTACTCCAACTGGTGGAGCAGCAGGAGCAGCAGGAGCCGTGGAGGCTGTGATGGAAGGAGATGAAGTAAACGAAAGCAGGGTGGTGTTAGGAGCAGGAGCAGTGGAGGCTGTGATGGAAGGAGATGGAGTAAACGTAAGCAGTGAGGTGTTAGGAGATGGAGTAAACCAGAGCAGTGAGGTGTTAAGCGGCGGTCTACGCCATAATAGATACGGAAATATTCTCATACCGGGAACCGCTTCGCTTAAAACTACAAAGAAAAAAATTAAACGTAAACATAAACATAAACGAACAAAACATAAGAGAACAAAAAATAGAACAAAAAATAGAACAAAACATAAGAGAACAAAAAAAAGAACAAAAAATAGAACAAAACATAAGAGAACAAAAAAAAGAACAAAAAAGAGAACAAAACATAAGAGAATAAAATAATTATTAATTTTTTATCTTTTATCTTTCACATCTTATGGGTTTAAGCCATTCAATAATATCTTCATCTTCATCTAATTGTGTTAATTCATATTTATCCGTTCTAATCTTATCAATCCATAATCGTTTACCCTTTTTAAATTTAATATATAAATTATAAACCACCGAATTACTATGACTTCTAAATATTGATTTATAAAAATTTAAATCTTCTTTTGTTGAATTTAACTCATGTTGTAATCTATCATTTTCTTCATTTAATTTATCAATAATTTTAATCATTGAAGGGTATTCATTATAATAATCTACGATCGATGGTTCCATTTTATTCAATTTGATTTATTTAATCAATTATGAAATTAATAAATCAAATTTAAAGAAATTATCATATTAAAGAAATATATATATTATGTCTTTCTTTGGCGATTTGTGTTTTTTAGTGAATAGTTTAATGGATACTATTTATGAAAGAGAAATGTTAATGAATCAAAAATCTATTTTTAGTTAACTAAATAATAGTTAGATAATATTTTAATGATATTTATAATTCTATTTATTAAAATAAAAATATTAATTTATTAGGAAAGTTATAAATGGTTCAGAATAATATTAAGTGGAATTTAAATTCTGAAAAATGTTTTGAAATAATTCATTTAACCATAATAGATATTTTAACTGAAAGTAAAAATTATACTAAAAATATTAATGATCTAATTCAATTATTAAATTCTAGAACAAAAATATATAAATTACATAACTCAAAAAAATATAATTCATTTAGTAAATATATAAAATTAGAGTATAATGGTTTTTTAAAATTTATAGAAAATTATAATTTTTATGGTGTAATAAAATGTAATAAAAATATTAATATAAAATTATATAAAAACTTAGTAAATCTCGACGATTTAAAAAATAGTGGAAAAAGATTAACAAAAGATAGTGAATGGATATTTATCGATGAATTAGGTGAAGAATTATAATTAGTAAATAATCTTATATAATTATATAATTATATATTAAATATATGTTTCATTTAGATAGAAATTTATTTACAGCAATTCTGATTTATTTAGGAAGTTGTTATGCATTATATAATTTTAAGCATAAAAAAATGTTTAATGAAGAGGGTAATTTTAGATCTTTTGGCTTATCAAAAGATGAGACAGTATTTCCTTATTGGTTAATAACAACATTAATTGGATTAAGTAGTTATTATTTTTTAATAATAAAAGGTGATGATTTATTATAATATTTATGTTAAATAAATTTATATTTTTTGTATTAATTTTTATATGAATACTAAACCTAAATTAGTAGATCCTAATTGGTTTATGAAACCAAAACCTAAAATAAAAAAAATAATACCAAATAATACTGATAATTCATTATTAATTAATATTATAGGATTATGTATTCTTGTAATAGGAGGATTATGTATTTATCAAAGATATCAAGAAAGAGAAAATAAAGAATTATTTACTAAAAATAAAATAATAGAACTAAATGAATATATAAAAACAAAAATTAAATAGAAATACAATTAGCGTATAAAAAAAATCTATACTATAATATATAAATATGGCTCGTATAAAAAAGAATAATAGAACAAAAAATTTTAGAAATAAAAAAGGTCGTAAAACAAAACGTAGAACTCGTAGAACCCGTAGAAATAGACATAGGGGCGGTAAATCTATTAAAGAACATTGGCATTCCACTAGAGATAAAATTAGAGGTTCTTTTCATAAATTAAGAGAAAGATTTAGAGGAAATGGAAATCAACCTGTATCTTCTCAAGATGAAATAAACAGATTAAGAGGTGAAATGAGAACAAATACTAGTAATGGTATATCTAACATATTTGAAAATATGGGAAGAAAAGCTGATGAAAGAACTAAAAATTAAGAAAGGTTAATGAGAGTAGTCAGAGAATGATGAATGGAGCTAGTGATTTTCTAGCCTCAGCAAGAAAATTAAGTGGAGAATGATGAATGGAGCCAGTGATTTCTAGCCTCAGCAAAAAAAATAAGGGAAGAAATAGAACAAAGAGAACATATGTCTTAAAAATAATAATATTAATTTTAAGTTTTTAAATTTAGGTTTCTTTATAATATTTTAAAGAATATTTAATAATATTATAAATATATAATGAGTGAAGAATATGAAAAACTATTCACTAAATTTTATAGTGATTTTTTTAAGTTTAAAAAATGGTAAACAATCTAAATTTTTATGATAATTTTTAAATGAATACTAAACCAAAATTAGTATATCCTAAATGGTTCGTAAGACCAAAACCTAAAAAAACTAAAAAATATAATATTATTTTATATTTTATAATATAAATATGGTTAGTAAATCAAAATATAGAACACGTAGGAATAATTATAGAAGTAAACGTGGCAAATACAAGAAAGTTCGTAAAACACAGCGGAGGACGCGTAGAAATAGACAAAGAGGTGGTAGTCGCTTTTGGAGTAATTTAGGTGAAAAAACACGGCGGTTTGTACGTTCTACTAGAAGTAGATTTGACAAAAAATATCGTGCTAAATTAGAAGCTGAGAAGGCTGAGGCTGATCGATTGGTGGCTGAGAAAGCGGAGGCTGATCGATTGGCGGCTGAGAAGGCCGAGGCTGATCGATTGGCGGCTGAGAAGGCCGAGGCTGATCGATTGGCGGCTGAGAAGGCCGAGGCTGATCGATTGGCAGCTGCGAAAAGAAAAGAAAGAGAAGAAAAAGAAGCAATAGAAAGAAGAGCTAGACAAGAGAAAGAGTATTATGAAAATTTGATAGAGCGTAAAAAAATGGCAGAACAAAGAAAACAACAAAGACCAAAACTACAAACACAATTAGAATTACTTATTTCTATTGCTGAGAAAGAAAAATTCAAACTAGATAAACCTTTAGAATACTTAAAGGAGGTGCTAAAGGACGCGCTAAATGATGCGAAGGTTGACTTTGGGGAGTTGATTAAATTAGTATCCGACTTATATGAAGAAATCGCGAAACATATCATTAAAAAAGAGAAAGCTAAATATGAGGTGTGGATGCTTCAAAGACCTTTTTATAAAATGATGTGGCCTTTCTTAACAAAAATTAGCGAATCACTAAAATTAAATGATGTCAAAAGATCTTTAAATGTTACTATCAAAGGCATGCAGGACGCATTATCTGATCCAAAATTTAAATCTAGTTTAAGAAGTGAATTAGGAAATGAAGAATTAGTAAATAATAATTTATACATATTAAAATATGTAATTGAAGAATGTATAGATATTAAAGACAAATTTACCCAACAAAACAGATGCAAAATAAATGGTTATTTACCAATTAAATCTAAGGTGGTAATAATTAGTCAAGACAATTTATTTGGTAAATTAGGGACTATCATGGAACAAATGAAAGATACAAACACCTACAATATATTATTAGAGCGTGGTCCTGACACCGGGTTCGGCACGCGCGTTCTCCTCAAAAAAGATGAGTTTGTGTGTGTGTGTGTGAATGAAAAATTAATGGGTGAAATAATATGGAAAAATATTATTTCACCCACTAATATTCGTAGATTTCCAAATGTTATTCCGCTATTTGAAAAAATTAATAAATACTATAGCGGATGGGGGCAGCAAATGAAACAAAAACTGCAAAATATGTCGAGTATTAGATAATAAGAAAGGGTGGAATGATTTACATGTTTCTGAAATAGAAATACAATAAGCGTATAAAAGATTTATAATATACTATAATATATAAATATAGCTCGTAAATCAAAACTTAGAACACGTATAAATAAAAGTAAACATGGTGAATATAAGAGAGTTCGTAAAAACAAAACGTAGAACTCTTAGAAATAGACAAAGAGGTGGTAGTCGCTTTAGAGAATATATGTCGTCCGCCGGAAATAGAATTAGAGATACTTTCAAAAATTTAAGAGAAATATTTAGAGGAAATGGAAATCAACCTGTATCTTCTCAAGATAAAATAAACAGATTAAGAGGTGAAATGAGAAGTGGTAAATATAACGAATCACTATTTAAAAATATGGGAAGAAATGCAGATGAAAGAACTAAAAATTAAGAAAGGTTAATGAGAGTAGCCTGTGAATGGTGTAAGGGGCTAGTGATTTTCGAGCCTCAGCAAAATTAAGTGAACAAATGTCTTAAAAATGAAAATAAATTAAAATATATTTTTTAAGTTTTATTTATAATATTATAAAGAATATTTAATAATATTATAAATATATAATGAGTGAAGAATATGAAAAACTATTCACTAAATTTTATAGTGATTTTTTTAAGTTTAAAAATGGTAAACAATCTAATTTAAAATGTCCGGGATGTCAACATAATAAAAGATTTATATTTAATGATAATGAATTAATATATTCTTGTGGTCCTAAAACAGATCCTAAATGTGGTAAACAATATACAATTAAATTACCAAAATATATACATTATAGAACTTTAAGAAAAGTTTATGAAGAAAATATGAATGGTTCATTTAAATATCATAAAAATGATGTAATGCAATATGATTTAAGTGAATATAGTAAACGAATGGATTTAAAAACCGAATTTGAAGAACAACGTAAAATAATAAAAGAAAGCAGTGATAATTTAAAAAGATTAATTGATGATTATACAAAAACTAATAATTTAGATGAATATATAGATGATTTAAAAACTTTATCTGAAAAAAGATATAAAAATAGTATTGAGAAACAAAAGATAATGAGAAGTATTAAAGAAGATGAATTATCTGAACCAGAAAAAGTAGTATTAAGAAGAAAATATGCTGTATTAATCAAAGAAAATGATGAATTTGTAGAATTAATAAATAAATTAAATAAAGAAAATGATTTTATAATGATAGAAAATTCAGAATGTATAGTTCATAAAAATGATGTATCAGATGAAAATAAATCTGAAGAAAAAGAAGATGCTAAGCCTAAAAAAGAAAAGGTTAAGAAACAAAATTGTTCAAAGGCTCATCCTCCTCCACCGTGCCCACCTGGTAAAGAAGTTCCCGATGGTAAACAATGTTGTTACAATGAAAAGAAGAAAAAGAATTCATCTAAAAATCAGGAAGAACCTAAAGAGGAAAATAAATCAGAAGAACCTAAATCTAAAGAAGAAAATAAATCTGAAGAACCGAAGCCTAAAAAACATAAATATAAATATGAAGAACAAATAGAAATTTTAACTGAATACTATAAAATAGTAGATCCTAATAAAACAAAAGAAGAAGTTATCGGTATAATTAATCGTAGGAGAAATAAAGGGGCGCCTATAGGAACTCGTATACCTACTAAACCATGGTTAGAGTTATGTGAAACATTAAATAAAAAATATAATGTCCATCCATTAAGATTAAAAAAGAAGTCATTAAAAGCTGATAGTAATAAATTATTCAATCCTGAAATCGTCTTTCAATTTTATTCAAAATCTCAAGATCCAGAACCAGGGAAAGGTTCAGGTGAAAAAATACCAGAAGATAAGATATCAGAATTTAAAGAATTATCTAAGATAAAAAATTGGCGTAAAATGTTATCTAATTTTTATGAGAGTGAATTCACATTAGATAATAAGAAATGGTTAAGTGTTGAACATTATTATCAAGGATCAAAATTTAAAAAAGATAACCCTGATTTTTATGAAAAATTTTCATTGGATTCGGGGTCTGATATAAGTAAAGATCCAAATTTAGCTAAATCTGCTGGTGGTAAATCGGGTAAATCAAAAGGGAAATTATTAAGACCCGAAAATATTAAAATAGATAAAGATTTCTTTAAAGATAATAGAAGTAGTCAAGAGATGAAAGCGGCTCAGCGAGAAAAATATTCACAAAATAAAAAACTTAAAGAAATGTTATTATTAACAAAAGATGCGAAATTGACACATTTTAGTAGAGGAAGTCCTCCAATAGAATTCATTGAAACTATGGAACTTAGAGAAGAATTTAAATAATTTTATTTTGTACCATTAGTACTGCTAATGCAATTAAAAACATAATAGTAGAGAACCCTATTCCAATTTTAACAAACAAATCGCTTACAAAGCCATGAACTTCATTATCAGCGTTATTATCTTTATTATCTTTATTATTGCCTAATATTTTTGATTGACTTAATTGATTATGATATTTTTGTTTTTGTTCATTTAATGCTCTTTTAACAGCTCTATTTACTTCATCTGTATTATTAACATTTTTATATCTATCAATTAGCTGATCAGCTCTTAAGGGAACATATGTTTTCCCTAGAGCAATATAAATTTGTTTATCTGTATCTTTACAATATCCCCCGTAATTATCTGGTATACATGCGAGGGGTCCGCCTTTTCCATTACAGGCTTTTTCCCCTGAAGTTCCACAATCGGATCTATTAAATTCACCTTCTAGATAACAGTATTTTGTTTTGGATGGTGGTATATTAGGGCTAGTACTACTTGTAGTACTATTTCTATCTTGTTCACCCGCACACATAGCATTTGTCATTTATATATTTCATATATAAAAATAAATACGTTATTTAATTTATAAATATATATATTATAAATATATAATATATATAATTATAAATGAGTTCTAATACTGATATTTTTCAAAATAGTGCTTATAATTTCAGTAGATTACCTAAAAAAACATTCGTTATTAAATGGTTAAGCGATGAAAATAATAATACAAAAATAAATTTAGAATTAGCCGAACCGTTAATAATTGATGAATTATCTGATATTTATTTAGATAATTTTACGACTTATCATCAAACAACTACCGTTAATAATGATGTAACTCAAAATTCATTATTTGATACTTATAAAAAGTCAGCTTTTGTATTAAATATAAATGAATTTAATATTCAAACAAATATTGCTGGTAATGTAAAATATACGCCAGGTGCTAATCCGACAGATCCTTATATAAGGGATGATAATAATATGAGTGATATTTTTCGAAATATAATTATACCAGCAGATGCTTTATCAAAAAAAAAAGAAAATAACATAACTAGATCACATAAAAGTAAAAAATTAAATTATGTATGTAGTATAAATCCAACTACAATAAATAAAATTACAGGAACTATTACTGGTTTAGATGGTTCAAATATGTTTAATAATTCAAATCATGTTGTTGATAGTAGTGGTCAAAATATTGTTGACAGAGATATGTTTTTAGCAGAATTTGTGATTATAGCCCGTAAATAATTTTATTTAAATAAATCTGTATTTTTAATTATTGTTAATTCAAATTCAAAAGAATTATCTCCATTATTACTATCATAAATCCCCCCATGATCATCAAATAATTGAATACTTAATTGATTTAATTTCATAGGATAAAAATAATTATTGGTTTGTAATTCACCTTCGGGTGCTCTATATTGAACTACGGAACCAGCAGGAGAATTAAATGGTAATCTAGCTATTATTTCTTGTCCTTTACTAGTTATTTTACACGCTATACTAGGAATTTCTTTTATTACTAAATCGACATAATGAATACTATGATCCGCGATATGAACTGATGTATATTCATTTTTTCCCTCAATCTTTTTATTTTTAAATCCAAATAATCTATGCGTTGAAGTATTTGGTGGCCATTCGATTGTAAAAATTGGGGCATCATTTTCTTCACCAGATTTAATAGTATATTTTAAAGTTTCTGGATCTGGATCTACAGTGAAATTATTATAATTAGTTGTACCTTGCATTTCTAAATTATTAATAGCTTCTTTTAACTGAAGACCTAAATCTTCGAAAGTATATGATCCTTTTTGTATTTCTACATCGTGATTATCAATATTTATTTTATTATTATTATCAGTTACTGTGTAAAATGTATAAGGGAAACAAGCATTTATGAGACGGAAACCTATAACATTTTTATAAACTTCAGGTGTATTTTCTCCTCCAAAATTTATAATATAGTTAGATGTGTTATCGCTTTTACTAGATATAGAATCAACTATAATATTTTTTTTTATAATATCTTTTGTAAAAATCTTATCTCTAAAATTTTTATAATTACTATGTGTTTTTATATGATTAGCATTAAATTCCATCATGGATTGTGTAAGATTTTTTAGTTCATTTTTCAAAGTTTTCATAAATAATAAAAATTCTTCGTGTGATATTTCAGCTTTAATATTATTTTTTTCTTTATTAGGTTTTATTAATTTAGTATCATCTATGTTAACTAATTTAGTATCATCTATGTTAACTAAATTATTATAGATGATAAAGAATAAAATTATACTTATAGTAGAACCGCCTATATAATATTTATACTTATCAATAAATTCTTGCATAATATTTGTTTAATTATAGATTATTATTTAAATTAATTTTACATTAAGTTTAATTAATTTAAAATTTTTTATTTTATACCATATAAAATATGTCAAATGCTAATTCTACTCTATCGCGCACGTCGACCGGGAGAATTTTCAGTACATCTGTAGTTCTCAAGGACGAACCACAAACTCTTACAAATAAGACTCTGACGGCCCCCAATATAAGTTCAATTATAAATACTGGAACATTAACATTACCAACAGATACAGATACTCTTATTGGAAGAAATACAACAGATACATTAAAAAATAAGAATTTAACAAGTCCTACAATTACAGGCACAGGTAATATTGAAGGTGTATTTACAGGTGATTTAACTGGTGATGTTACTGGTGATTTAACAGGTGATGTTACTGGTAATGTTACTGGTAATGTTACTGGTGATTTAACAGGTGATGTTACTGGTAATGTTACTGGTAATGTTACTGGTGATGTTACTGGTGATTTAACAGGTGATGTTACTGGTAATGTTACTGGTAATGTTAATGGTAATGTTACTGGTAATGTTACTGGTAAGGCTGATACAGCAGATGCTTGGGAAACACCTCGTACAGTAACGTTTAGTGGAGGTGATGTAACGGGTAACTTTTCTATTGATGGGTCGGCGAATGTTTCAAATGTCGCTCTAACGATTGGTGCCAATAGTGTAGAACTAGGTGCAGACACAACTGGTAACTATGTACAAACTATAGCAACAGCCAATGCTAGTGATATTTCTGTAACAGGTGGCGGGACAGAAGCTGCAACAGCAACTATAGGCCTAGTTGATAGTGGTGTGACAGCCGACACTTATGGTGATGCGTCATCGATACCGGTCTTGACAATCGACGCAAAAGGTCGCATTACAGGCGCACAGAATGTAGCCCCGACAGCTCCTACATTGACTATTGGAGATGGCAACGGCGCCACCGACAATATCACTGTAGGTACTGATACTTTTAATATTGAAGGCGGAACAGGTGTTACGTCCACAGTCGGGAGTAATAATGTGACTTTAAGTATTGGTCAGGAAGTTGCTACGACCTCTAATGTTACTTTCAGCACGGTAACAGCAACCACTTTTACAGGTCAGGTAAGCGATCTTAGTAATCATAATACGGGTGATTTAACTGAAGCTGATGGAATTAATCTATACTATACTGATGCTCGTGCACGCGCGGCTGTCAGTGTCACAGACGCAGGTGGTGATGGTTCTTTATCTTATGATAGCTCTTCAGGTGTAATTACTTACACTGGTCCTAGTGCTAATGAAGTATTAGCACATTTTAGTGCTAGCACTGGTGTTAACATCAGTAGTGTTGGTGAAATCTCTATTGGTCAGGCGGTTGATACGAACTCTGATGTTACTTTCAATGATGTTACTGTAAATGGATCACTAAGTACGCAAGATATTACAGCAACGACGGTGACAGCTAATGGAAACGTTATTATTACAGGAGATTTAACTGTGAATGGATCAACAACTAGTGTCAACACGACCGATCTCGATATTAAAGATAGAATAATAAGGCTCAATAAAGATCAAACTGGAACCCCTACGCAGGATGCGGGAATTGAGATAGAAAGAGGTGATCTGGCCAATGCGCGATTTTTATGGGATGAAACGAATGATAGATGGTCAACTAAAGACGCATCCAACAATTTTGATGGACTAGAAGTGGGTTCAGGTGGTATTTATTTAGGAACAAATGGTAGTAGTGAAAGTATACTTCTAAAGCAAGGTATAATTAATGCGTCTGGGGATATTGATACTACAGATTTAGATAGTCTGGTGATAAAAGGACTTGCTGATGGAGGACTTGAAATTGATGGAGATCTGACCGTTTTAAAATCATCTGACAAGAGACTAAAGGATAATATAATATCTATTGAAGAGCCATTAGAAAAGATAAAAAAGATTGGTGGTTATAATTATACGTGGAATGAATTAGGTGAGGCACATACAATGAATAAAGAGGGTCAGAGAGATGTTGGTGTGATAGCCCAAGAAGTAGAAGAAATTATACCTGAAGCAGTTAAAGATAAATCTAATGGATACAAGGCAGTTCAATATGAAAAGATTATTCCTTTATTAATTGAATGTGTAAAAGATCAGCAAATTATGATAGAAAAATTACAAAGTGAAATAGAAACACTAAAAGCATTCATTCCATATTAATAATTTTCAATTTAAATTTAATTTGAATAATTTTATTCTTAGATTAATTAAATAATAAAAAAAATTATTTAAGGTCAATTCCAGAAATTTTAGTTAATTACATATGGTAACAATTGGATCAAATAATATTAGTATTAAAGCTTTGAGAGATAAATGGGCACAATCTAATTTTTTAAAAGTAGATGGAACTAGTGGAACAGATCCGGGTTTAACAAATATTTCACTAAGTTCTTTTAGAGGCGCGCTTTTCACTGATGAAACAAATGTACCTGAAAGTGGATCAATTTCTATTAAAAATCATTTTAGAAATAAAGTATTCGGTTTTTCGAGTAAAACATTTGTAACGAGTGATTTCAATTTTAATGATACTTTTAGTGGAGAACCTGACAGATTATACACAGTTTCAAGTGAATCATCAAATGCATCGGGAACTAATAG
>Ga0181597_10003435_pt1 | contig 16450 bp, 24 predicted proteins | sample 041ome_5_FD_148647 | JGI IMG/M metagenome (GOLD analysis project Ga0181597, IMG submission 148647) | Coastal salt marsh microbial communities from the Groves Creek Marsh, Skidaway Island, Georgia - 041403US metaG (spades assembly) | ecosystem: Environmental > Aquatic > Marine > Intertidal zone... | reverse complement strand
TCAGCATTGGCAGGATTCACTCGACACCCTCTACGAGTACTGGAGGATGTCCGTTGACGAAGACTTCATCATTGAGATGGAGTCTGCTTAAACCCTGAGTTGTTCCAATGCCCTCTGGCAGGAGGGTATTGATGACCACTCAGGTCAGGCCCACCGGGGGCATTCCCGGTACTTTAGATAAGAGGCACCATGCACTACCAAAATCAGCGAGTCACATCCCTCACCGCACCAATCCAAGCAATCTTGGACAGTGCAGATTTCGAGCGGACGGTATCCACCGGAGTGGACTACTACCGTCATCTGGACAGGATGGACTTAGAGTTCACCTGTGATGACGAGGATGTCTACGGAACTTATGAGTCAATTGAATGGCTCAGAACCCAAGCAAACAAGGAGGCATAATGCACTCAGCCGTACAACGAATCGTAGCCCTTGCAAAGACCGCAGGATATTCATTTGAATTCTGCAAGGGTGAATCCTACAGCATATTGACCCGGGACCACGAGGCACCCGTGGTCATCGACAAAGGCGGAAGAAATCTTCCGATTTTGCTGCAAGGCAAACTGGTCCCTGATCCCAAGGCATCACTCCTCACCCCGGACTTCGGCACCCTCCGTCCGTTGTCCAAAGTCAAGAAGGGTACCCCTGTCAGGCTCAAACCGAACGGTCCTGTCTGGGTTCGTGGCGAGTACAATCGGTCCCATAAGACCTACTCCCTCGTCAAGTTCGACGACATCAATCACGAGTCCCACAAAGCCGGGACCACCGAAGTCTATGTAGACTTTATCTTTTAATTTCCTGCAAGGTCCCGATACTCTCCGGACCTTGCAACACCTTACTTCTTTGGAGGCCCCAATGAACATCATCGACACCTACAACAACACCCTTGCCCGTGACTCTGCAGAATTTGAACGATTAGCACCAAACTACTTTCATAAGGTGGTTTCTACCTGTGGAGGTTCCTCAGTGCTCTACACTCTAGTTGATCTAGAAAAACTAAAAGCAGATCACCCGGACGTTCTTCTTCCTTGGTGGGCAGACATGTATGCCGTGAACCAGTCTTTCAAACCTGCTTAGTTCTCCTCCTGACCACTTCGGTGGTCTCATCAGATCTTGATACCTTCAAGGTCTGCTGAGACTCCCAATGCATATCCCCGATGTATATGCCTAGACATATGCATCCTCAACGTGCCTTCGGGCACCAACCACCACGATCAAGAGGCACCATGTACCAGACCATCGACAATGCAGGATTCCATCAGGCGTTCAAAGCCTATGGACGAGAAACGCAATTCTCACCAGCCGCACTGGACCTACTCTTCGAGTATTTCACAGATCTCGAAGACCACTGTGGTGAATCCTTCCAACTCGACGTGATCGCTATCTGCTGTGACTTTGTCGAATGCACCCTAGAAGAATTCGACTGTGACTATCAGATGTTCGAGAAGCACGAGTCACTCGAAGATCTAGCAGAAGATTTAGCTGACGAGACGCAAGTCGTCGGGTGCACCGATGACACGATAATCTTCCAACAATTCTAATTCTAGAGGCACCAATGACCAAACAGGAACGTATCGCAAAGCTCAGGAAGGCTATCGCTGAACATGACGTTCAGCGTCTTGGCTTTGCTTCACTTCGACGATTGCAATCTCAACTCAAACTCATAGAGGCATCATGAACATCATCGAATATCCAGAACGCTACGCTGCAGCGACCAAGGCCCGTATCATTCACAACGCTACCACTACGTTCTTCCGTAAGTTTGAGGATGCTGCAGACATCATCAGCTACATCAAGTACGAGCACTACGGCAACCCATTCCTCAAGCAGATGGCAGAATCCTTCGACAACTACGGTAAGCTTTCACCTCGACAGGTTGAGGCTGTCCGCAAGATCAGAGCCAAACGGGCCGAACGTAAACTCGAGCGTGATGCCGAACGTGCCGAAGCCATCAAGACGAAGGGTCATGTGGGTGAAATCAAGGAACGTCGAGAGTTTGTTTTGACCCTCAAGTACAAGACCGGATTCGAGTACCAACCACAATTCTACCGGGACCCCGGCTACAAGGACATCCTCATCTTTGAAGATGCTGATGGCAACGTCTACAAGTACACGGGTCTCGCTATCCCCCTGACCATCATCGAAGACGAAGGTCGACGCATCACCGAAGTTAAGACCGAGGACCAGTACACCCTCAAGGCAACCGTCAAGGCCCACGAGACCTACAAGGGCTGTCCTCAGACCGTACTGACCCGTCCTGCGAATGTAGTCATCACGCCCAAGTGATCTCCCTGTGACACCTCGATACTTCCGGGGTGTCACTTTTTTCTACCCTCAAATCAAAGAGGTACCATGCTGACCCTGCAGACCCCCACAGAAATGCGTCAAGACCTCGTCAAGCACCCCTATGCTTGGCCCGGAGGTTACCCCAAGTTTGCCGTGCTAGCTGACGGTGAGGCTTTGTGTCACCACTGTGCTGACTCTGAGGCCGAACACCTTGACGAAGCGGACCACGGTGACGATTGGCGAATCGTAGGGATTGAGATCAACTGGGAAGACTCAGATCTCTACTGCTGCCACTGTGGGGAGCAGATCGAATCTGCCTACGCTGATGATGACCAACCCCCCTACGATGACCGTGAAGAGTTCCCTGATCAGCTAGATCAGCAGAACCCCGATACGGACATCGACTTCTATCCCAACAACACCTGAATCATCTTTTTTAGAGGCTCAAATGGAATTGATACCAATGATCCTGATTTTCCTGACGGGTATGGGTGCCGGGGTATTCCTCTGGTGGCTTGCCGATACCCTCGAAAGCCGAAGCTACGAATTCCCAAGCTTCGAGCATTACCCTGACGTAACCCCCATTGATGAGGACTGATGAACTCTCGACGCATTTTAGGGCAGCAACTGTCCCTTAGATCGGATCAACGCCAATACAATCTCTACTCGACTCACCCTAGTAACCCTGACTGCGACTGGCTTTGCCTCGTCAACAATGCCGAGCAAGCACTACACTATCTCAAGCTTTGGGATGTCCCTCACGTCTCTGCCGTTTTCGACGGTGAATGTTTTTACCCTTTAATTAACGAGGCACAATGAACACAACCATCAAGGACCGTGTCCGCAAACTATTAAACCTAGCCGGGAACAACCCCAACGAAGCCGAAGCTGCCGCTGCAGCGGAGAAAGCCTCACGCCTGATGCTCGAGCATGGACTACTCGAGGCAGACATCGTCAGTGACGACGACTCCCAGAAAGTCACAGAGATTCGCAAAGTCTACGCTGCCAAGCTGAATCACTGGCACGGTGCCTTGGCCTACGGCATCAGCAAGCTGAACATGTGCGAATCTTATTTTGAAACGCAATACGAAAACATCAGCGACTCCCCGTACCGCACCAAGTTTACCCGGCAGACCGGGATGGTCTTCGTAGGCAAACCATCACAGGTTGAGGTGTCCCACTCGATGCTCGAGTACCTGATCGAAGCGATTGAACGTCAGGCCAAGAATGACCTCCGTTACCAAAAGAAGTGGAACGCTTCCGGGTTTGAGGAACGTGGCTATTGGACGAAGTACCGTAACTCTTTTCGCTACGGTGCGGCTGTTCGACTTCGAGATCGGATGGAAGAGATTGCTACCACTCGAGACCTGCATGGCATGGAGTCCTCGACCGGGCAGCACATCACTGCTCTGACTGTTCTGACAGCCCGTCAACAGCAGGAAGCTGCCATTCAGGACTTCATGCGAGACATGAAGATAACATCAAACCGTGCCAGTGGACCTTCCAGCTTGGACGGGTTCTCTGCTGGCAAACAGGCTGGTGACAACATCAGCCTCCATTCCCAAGTGGGGAGCACGTCGAATGCCCCTCGCATCACCTACAACTAAGGAGACTCAATGCGACATAAATTTGAGAAGAAGCGATCCCCTTCATCAGGCAGAAAACGATCAGTCGTGAATATGAACAGTCACTTCCACAACTACCTTAACCAACCACCTCCACAGGTTGATGAACTTCAACAAGTGTATAAAGAGCACGGGATCAAGATCAACTACAAACAGGCGAAACGTCTTTGGGATATCTTCAAAGACTGCAACATCTCCACCCTCATCTTTTAAGGCTCTATGCTAGTACTCGACTCGATCCTTCGCTTCTCCCTGTTCATTCTGCTGACCTCGATCAGCTTCCTTCTCCTCTGTCCGCTGATCCTTGACGCAATATCGTTCTGGACTAAAGTGTTCAAGATGTTTTGACCCTCTACTTTTTAGATTGACATCTCATGAGATGTCGATACTTTCGAGGGTATAAGTCCGGTCACTGACTGGCTTCCCTCACCACAACCCTATCGAGATATAACATGTCAAAAGCAATCATGGGAACAGACTACTCCATCGCAACAGCCAAGCACTCTCCTCTGCAGGACGACACCCTCGCAGCGATCAGGCCGGGTGCCCAGATCGATGACCTCCTCCAAGATCCCAACTTGAATTGGGAAGTCTCAAAGCTGGAAGTCTTCGACCCCACTGGCAAACCTGTCTTCGACTCCCGGGTAGTCACTCGTGACGACACCGGGCAACACCTTGGGCTGGTATCCAAACGCTACCAAGTCGTACAGAACCGGGAGGCTCTGGAATTCTTCCGCCCGATCTTCGAGGCTGGTGCATCCATCGACTGTGCCGGGATCTTCCGGGGTGGACGCAACATGTTCATCGTCGCTAATGTCGACGGGGTCAAGCCCATCAACGTAGTCAAGGGGGATGAGCATCGGCCCTACATCATGCTGCGCCACGGGCACGATGGCAACACTGCTATCGAGATCAAAGCCTTCTCTACACGGTTGGCCTGCACCAACATGTTTCCCTTGATCAACCGGGAGAGTAAGAACCACACCCTCCGCATCAAGCATCGTCGAGGTGCTCACGAGGTTCTGGATACCATCGGTGCGGTGACAGCCGAAGCCTTGAAAGGGTTCACTGATTCTGAGGCTCACCTCAAGAAGCTTGCCCGAAAACCAGTCAGTGCTCTAGGTCTGGAGAACTACTTCCGCAACGTGCTCAAGCTACCCTTCCGAGATCCGAAGGCTATCGTCGAAGACGAGGAAGCCTACGAGAAGCAGATGGCAGAGGGCAAGCGCAAGCTAGACTGGCTCTTCCAAGCTCACGCTGATGAAGAGAAGCTATCCCCATCCAAGGTACATGGTTCTTTATACCATGCATTTAATGCGGTGACCCATCACGTCACTCACGACAGCCCAACCAAGTCGGACCAGTCAAGGTTCGAGAAGTCTGTCTGTGGCCTTGGTTCCCAGATGTCACAACGTGCCTACGATCTGGCTCTGGAACTAGCCGCATAACCTTAACACACCCCGAGACTGTCGGGGTGTCCGAAGATGTCAACCTTACCAGCATCCGGGTTGGCATCTCAGGGCACCTGACTGTAGGAGGTCAAGATGGATCAGCAATTCCGTTGGTCATCGTTGGTGCCCTCCATCCTTTTGAGGCTTTATGGAAAAGAAAACCAAACAACAACCCGTGGCTAGTCTCCGTAATATAATCGAGTACTGTCAGGTTATTGAACTAGCAATGATCGTTCATCGTACTGAAGAATCCTTAGCATCGACACAATTTAACGCATTGGATGGAACCATAGGTTTGTTTAGGAAAGATCAGGCCCATGCAAGCGGTTCTTCGGACGGAAGTGTGCTGAACCTTGAATCTGAGTACTACACGAAGATCACTAGCGAACAAGCTTTCGAGTTGTTCGAGGGGAGAGAGGAAGATCTGAATCTCACCTTTGTAGGTGGAGAGATCAGACCACTGCATAACGAGTGGACAGCAGATGTCGATTGGGCAGAGGGAGGTTGGTTGTGTATTACGTTCAACCTTCTGAAAAATTCTTCTCCCCCTGTTGTTTAATTAACCCACGGCACCCCGGAGGTATCGGGGTGTCATCACTTTCTTTTGACGCTATGATCAATCAATACTTTGGATACTGGCAAGTACTGTCAAAGGCACCGCACGAAATCGGTGACCTGCAACACCAATATGTCCTCGCCCGGTGTGTCTGCATGAGAAAAAACTATGTCAGGGTCGATGATCTCAAGGCTGGTAAGTCTAAATCCTGTGGGTGTGGTAAATCCCGAGAACTTCTCAAAGTGGTCGGTACTACCCACAATCGCTGGACAATCCTTGAGTTGGGTCCTGTCATCAATACCCATCGCTATGCTAAGTGCCGATGCTCGTGCGGCTACACCTCCCTGCTTCGACTTACGTCCGTTCTCCGGGGTCATTCCAAGTCCTGTGGATGCTACAAAGTTGAACAGACAACCAACTACTTTAGATCTTTAAAGGCTCAAAATGATTTATCAAGTAAAGCGATTAAAAGACCACAGCATTGTGGAGACAACGGAAAACTTTCAGATTGCACTGACCACACACACTTTCACCCCTGATACATGGATCGAGACCATCGACGCTAATATCGAAGACCTCGACGAGAATGCTCCCCACTACCCTGACGCATTATTCCAATGACCTCACAAAGAATAGTAGCAGACTTCAACAACCCTCACGTTGAACCGTTTGATTTAACTTTCGTAGATGTCTGTGACTTCATCAGGAACTGCAACCGGGTGATTGACCAACAACTCACCAAGACCCTACCCCATCAGGAGGTGGATACCATTCGTGGAGAGTCTGCCTTTCAGCAGGAAGTGGACGAGTTCCTTACCAAGGGAGGAAAGGTCAAACGCTACCCGTGTTTGATGATAGTCGATGATCAAGAGGTCACAATGTCTTGAGACTTTCGATATCTCTTGATATCCTACTAGCCTCGCTTTTGTCACCCCAGACGAAGGCGAGGCTTTTTTGTATCCTATAAAGAAAGGTTTTCGTGAATGCAGTTTCCTAATAAATTAGCCGAATTCGTAGCCTACCGGACCTACCTCCGATGGGTTCCCGAAAAGATGAGACGAGAGACTTACGAAGAGATGGTCAACCGGGTAGTCAGCTACTACCAAGAAGTGGTACCCTCTGCGTTGATCTCACCAGCAGAAGTAGAAGAGATTCGTGATGCCCTGTTGAATTTTGAAGTGATGCCTTCTATGCGTCTAGCATGGACAGCCGGGGAACCAGCCCGGAAGTCATCCATCGGTGCGTACAACTGCTCCTACCTCCCTATCGATTCCATCGATGCCTTTGCGGAAGTGATGTATCTGTTGATGCACGGCACTGGCGTAGGATTTTCGACAGAGGAGAACATTATCGATCAGCTTCCTATCGTGAAGTACAAGCCCACCGCAACGTGGAACAACCCTCCGAACATCAGTAACGAGACCATCGTAATCTTTGAAGACTCCAAAGAAGGATGGGCCGAAGGCTTACGACAGGCCCTTCACGCTGCATGGCGAGGACATGTAGTTCAACTGGACGTTTCCAAGATCCGCCCGGAAGGTGCCCCGTTGAATACGTTTGGTGGCAGAGCCTCCGGGCCACAACCCCTGCTGAAAGCTACCCTCTTCTGTTTAGACGTGATAGACGGTGCTCAAGGTCGAAGGCTTACCTCTCTCGAAGCTCACGATATGGTCTGTGCAATTGCCGAATGTATCGTGGTCGGAGGAGTTCGACGTTCTGCCTTGATCAGTCTGTCTGATCTGAAGAATCGCCAGATGGCAAACGCAAAGCTAGGCCAGTTCTGGATAGACAACCCTCAACGTGCCTTGGCAAACAACTCTGCCGTATACGACGAACGTCCAGAGCCTGAGACCTTCTGGCGAGAGTGGACGACTTTAGTTGCTTCCGGGTCCGGGGAACGTGGGATCTACAACCGGGGTGCAGCTTTGAAGAAAGCACCGGGTCGTAGAAAGTTAGAGGGTATAAACAAGCAACAACTGGGGACCAACCCCTGTGCAGAGATCAGTCTCAGACCCCGTGAATTCTGCAACCTCACCAGTGTGGTAGTCCGGGCTTCCGACACCGAAGAGGACCTACACCAAAAGGTACGGATTGCATCCAAGATGGGTACGATTCAGTCTACCCTGACCCAGTTTGGTTGGCTGGACACGATCAGCAAAGACTGGCAAAAGAATGCAGAGGAAGAAAGATTGCTAGGAGTTTCATTGACGGGGGTCATGGACCACAAGACCCTGCACAAAGACCCTGCTTTGTTAGACCGTCTAAGGCAAACAGCAGTCGAAACGAATCGGGAATTTGCTCACCAGCTTGGGATTGAACCTGCAGCGGCAGTTACCACGATCAAGCCAGAGGGCACCTCTTCTAGCGTCAATAATTCGGCCCCAGGTTTCCACTCAAGATTCTCCCCTTACTATCTCAGGCATGTGCGGATCAATGCGACAGATCCCCTGTACCGTATGCTACGGGACCAAGGCATGAGGTTTGTGCCGGAAGTCGGACAGGACCACCTCGAACCTGATCAGGTCAAGACGTGGGTCTGTGCGTTCCCGGTCGCTGCCCCAAAGGGTGCCACTACGATCAATGATCTGACAGCCATCTCCCAACTGGAGATTTGGAAGACACTCAACACCTATTGGGCTGAACACTCTGTCTCTGCGACAATTTCAGTCGGACAGGATGAGTGGGCAGATGTAGGCTCATGGGTCTATGAGAACTTCGACCAGATCACGGGGTTGTCCTTCCTACCCCGGACAGATCACGTCTACCAGTTGGCCCCTTATGTGCCGATTAGCAAGGAAGAATACCTGAAGGCAGTCGAAGCGTTTCCTGAGATTGATTACTCGATGCTCTCTCGTTACGAGTACGAGGACCACAACAACGGTCAACAACAAGAATGGGCTTGTTCCGGAAATTCTTGTGACATCTTGTAAAATCTTGACACTCTCGATACCCCTTGTCATAGTGGGACTTACATTAGTTTGTCCCACTGGCAAATCAGGGACAGGTGAGTCCCCCCTGATGGGATCGTGACCGAGTAACGAATCGCAACTTGGTCTGCCCGAACGTCGGTGCCTCCAGCCAGCCTTGCAGACAGGGCTGGCTATCCCCCTCCTTTCTTGTCTTCTTTATATGAAACATTGGAATCAGAAATCAGAAGAACTCTGGATTCTCAGAGAACTACCCATTCATACCTCTCAGGAAGTCTACATGGGTCTTCCAGCCTACATGATCTTGCAAGGATATTTAGAGAGTATAAAGAAGAGAACAAAGTGGTGGGACAATGTGGACATTCCACGTCTACGAGAACTGGCAGTCTGGTGTATCAACCATCCGCCAGTCGTAGAACATCTGGGTCATGTTCGTTACTTGGTGACCTATCCAGAAGTCGTCCCGGGTTACAGCACAAAAGGCAAAACCCGGACAGTCTTTGATGTGAGCTATCGGGACTAGGACTGTAGCGTAGCCAACGCCTTCTCGCTAACCCCTCGCTGATGTAGATACCCCAAGGTTGTTTTCAGATCCTCGTGCCGGGCTACGGCTTGCACCTCGTGCGGAGGTACCCCAGCTTCCAGCATATGGGTGATCGCACTGGCCCGGTACCCATGCAGGGTCTTTGCTGCATCTTGCAACCCAAGGCTCTTCATGGTTCGGCCCATCATCTTGGTCAAGCTGGAGGTCTCTGACGCATAAGTTCTTCCATCTCCCTTGTCCAAGTAATACCTCTCCGCAGACCCTCGTTTCTTTAGATCCTCTGAAAGAAACTCCTTCAATCGTCCTACAATCGGGATCTGCGCTTCCTTCCCCTTCTTGGGTTTCCATCCCAGTTCAGGTACTTCTCTCAGGACGATGTATCCACTCTTCAGGTCAATATTCTTCAACGGTAAAGACCAGACTTCCCCTGCTCTCATTCCGGTGTAGCGCAGCATCATGTGTAATCGGTAGCGGTTCAGGGCAGGTCCTTCTGTCTGCGCCAACCCCCGAAGATGACCTTCGACACGGTCCAGATCTTCTTCACTGTAGATCCGGATGTTTCGTTTCTCTGCCCCGGGTTGTTCCAGCACCGGGCACTTCTCAACGATTCCAGCTTTCTCCGCATAGCCGAGCATGATCTGGACACTACGCAAATAGGTCCGAATCGTGTTGGCAGAACGTCCCTTCTCTTGCAGGTCCTTGATCATCGGTCGACTGGAAACAGCCCGGAGGTTTCCGATTTCGGTCTCCCCGTGGTACTTCAGGAATATGCTCAAGGCTAGTTCGTAGAAGGACTTCGTTCTCTCTCCTACGGTTAGCGAGTCCAGCCACTCTTCAAAGACTTGCTTGACGAGTGGGGTCCTGTGTCTTTCCGAAACTGTCGAGACCTCTCGAGTCATCAACTTCTGTACGGCTTCGATAAGTCTGTGGTGTAGGAACGTCTCCGGATCTTTGCTGGCATCAGCTTCCGCCACCGAACACAGTACGGTCATCTTCTCTTTACCGTCTAAAGAGATCCGGGCGTAGTACTGTGCTGGCATGTTGGCGTGATGTTTCTTGACGATCACCTTTTTCATTTATCTTCTCCCAGAGGAGACAGAGCACGACGAACCAAGTCGTCGTTTGAATCTCTCTTGCTCAGGCTCATCAATTCTCTGAGTAGTAGGTTGTTCCGGGCTACGATTTCCTTGATCGTCTTGACATCATGCGCCAAGGCCGAGGTGTCCGTACTTCGACTAGTACGCTTAATTACAGTTTCTCTTCGAGCATCGTCAGTCCACTGACGAAACTTCTTAATAGTCTCCTGATCTACTTTTAAGGTTTCCAAAGATGCAAAGTAGTCTTCATCAGGTAGTTGGTAGCCACACTCCAATCGGCTTACTTTCTTGAGTTCGGTGTCGGTTTTATCTGAGAATTCTCTTTGGGTTAACCCCAAGTTCGTCTTTCTTAGATTTTTGATTGCGGCCCCTAGCTCAATATTGTCCATCACAAAAGCTCCGTAAGAGTTTAAAAGAGTATTGACATGTCATAAGAATCTTGTAGGCTCTAATGACATTGCAGGGTCGACAATGACCCTACACCACTAATCTATCCTAGATTCTCATTGATATCAATAAGAATCTCAAATTTGTTACCAATTTCCGGAGGCTTATGACAATCATTAAAGGACTGGTAAAAGTCCTCAAACCGTACCCGTATCAGAAGAAAATCGTGAGGCAGCTTGCCCACATGCCCAAGGCCATTTTGGGCGCAGAGATGGGGACCGGAAAGACATTGATGTCCCTGCTGGCAATGGAAGCCAACTCTCTTAATAAGGTCCTCGTTCTCTGTCCTGCAATTGCCGTGGCAAACTGGAAGCGAGAAGCTCAACGAGTGGGATTCTCAGCAGAACTCCGGGTGATGTCATATGACAAAGCCCGACAGCCCAAGACTTTAAAGGAATTAAAGGAGTGGGGTCACCAAGGAATCATTCTGGACGAAGCACACTTCCTGAAATCTTCCGGGGCAAAAAGAACCCGGGCCGTTTATGGTCATGCCTGTGATGGGGTCGACGGTCTTGTTACTGGATGTAAGCGAGTCTATGCGCTTTCAGGCACGATTGCCCCGAACAATGTCTCAGAACTCTACCCACACCTACGATTCATGGTGCCCTCCCGGGTCAAGGGTAGCTACTTTGCCTTTCGCAACCGCTACTGTTCGATTCGAGATACCCGGTGGGGCAGCGTAATCACCGGGGCAAGAAATACGGAAGAGTTGAAAGACATGATGAGGGATGTCTACATCCCCTTACGATCACGAGACGTACTACCCGATCTGCCTTCTATATCTTTTAATGATACGGTCGTTGATCCGGTTGACGCAAAAGAGGCTCTGCTCAAGTTGAAGGAGTACGAGAAACTACCAGAGATCGAAGCTTTGGTACAGCATTTGGAGAATGCGGCAGAGACCTCTCCCCCTCCTCCTTCCGAACACGTCGCAACGCTTCGACGTTTGATTGGTGCTGCCAAGACACCAGCCGCAGCACAGTATATTCTTGAGATGCTCGAGGGTTCAAGAGACAAGGTTGTCGTTTTTGCGTACCATAAATCGGTGCTTCGACATCTGCAGAAGTTAATCCTATCCAAAGTTAAATCCGTCATGGTTGACGGTACCTGTTCACAGAAGGGACGCAACGAGAGCATCCACCGTTTTCAGAATGACCCAGAGTGCCGGGTCTTTATTGGGCAGCTAACCGCTTGCGGTACTGCCATCACCCTAACCCAAGCCAACCAAGTCGTTTTCTTGGAACAGGATTGGACTCCAGCCACCAACCTTCAAGCATCAAAGAGGTGCCATCGAATCGGGCAGGAACGCCCGGTATTCTGTACCAACCTGATGCTACACAATAGTATTGATGAACGCATTTCCGCTGCACTAAGCGCAAAAACCCAACACCTACTGGAGATTGGACTATGTCCAGCATAAAAACACTGACCCTCGATGTGTCGAATTGGTCAAATGAAAAAGTCTGTGAGTTTCTTGACTGGCTCGAAATGTTTGAAGACCACCAGCCCGGGAAAGAAACCTGTTTTTCTTTGAAAGAAGAGTACGCTACCGTGTCAGAAGATCTTGATACTTCCGAGACAACACAAGATCTTAAAAAGAGCAAAGAAATCTTGGACGAGATTAACACCCCAACTCCTCCGGATGAGGTATTAGTCCTTCTGGTGAAAGCTCTGATCGAAAAGCATCGGACAGCCTTCTCTAGGTTTCTTAGACAGTTTATTCAGGAGACGATTGTTGAACTCGTCGAGCACTACCCTGACGGTGGTAAAAAGATGGGAATGATACTGACCAAGGAACTGAACGAGATCAAGGGTGGTCGGGATCTGCAGAACCCAGATGATGCGTTGATGACCAGTTTGCTGACCAGCTTGTGTGGGTTCCGCCATGATCGAAGCCTTCCCTACCTGACAGAGGAAGATCAGGATTTGCTAAAAGAACAGATCAAAGAGGCAGCATGAATCACTCTAAGTGGTCCGCATCAGCAATGACCCGATGGTCAACCTGTGCAGGGTCAATCCAGTTGTGTGAAGACTTACCCCGAACGGAGTCCGTGTACTCCCGGGAAGGTACGGTCGCTCACAATCTCAGCGAACGGTGCTTCACGGGGGATCTGTTTAGACCGTCTGATGCTCTAGATGCTGTAGTCGATGGGGTCAAGATCGATCAGGAGATGGTTGGTGCAGTCAACACCTACATCGAATATGTCGATTCTTTACCTCGAAAGCATGGGTGTACTGGTGGATGTGAGACCCACTACGAACAGACCCTGAAGATCGATCCAGTAAAAATGAGTCTGGACCGTAGTCTCCAGCTTTTTGGGACTGCCGATGCAATCTTCTATAAAGAAGAGGTCGTACCCCATCCAAGCAAGGGAGAGCAGACCAACCTGATGATCGAGATTATCGATTTCAAGTATGGCAAAGGGGTGCCCGTCGAGATCAAAGGCAACCTTCAGCTTCGCTACTACGCCTTGGGTTTCTTGCACAGGCTGATGGGTCGCAAAAAGATCCTCCAGAATTTCCTTGAGGACAAGGTCATCGAGATCCGCCTGACGATTGTGCAACCCAGAGCCAAGCACGAGGATGGGCCGATCCGCACAGAGTACTTGTTTCAGCAGGATATCCTCGACTTTGAAAGCCAGTTGCGTTCTGCGATACAGCACACCTTAGATCATCCGGACGATTTCGTTGTGGGTTCCCACTGTCGATTCTGCCCGGGCAAAGAAATCTGCCCGACCTACAACCAGCCGATGCAGGAGGAGTTAACCGAGGTTGACTACCTGAAGATCTCAGGCAACCCCAAGGACATGAGTCCAGATGAGTTCGCAGAGATTCTGGAGTGTTGTGATCTGCTGGATGCAGCAATCAAACGACATCGTCGCTACGCTGAAAAGCTTCTCGAGTCTGGTAGCAAGATACCGGGCTGGAGACTCAGTCCCACCCGTCCAACCCGTAGATGGTCGAGCGAAGATCAGCTTCGTCAACATCTACAGACCCTAGAGTTTGATGTTCAACAGAAAGCAAACCTAGCGGCATTGTCTCCTTCCCAGTTGGAGTCCATCCTTCCCTCCGAAGACTGGGATAAGATCGCCCACCTTGTCGAATCCCGGTCTTCCGGAATGAAGTTATCTTTCAATGGCCCATCTGCTGAAGAGGGTCTGCAACTCCTTCTATAAAGGTTCAAATGGCAAAATATATTGGTCAGCAAGTTGTCCTTCCTGAAAGCAGGATTCTTTTCCCTGCTGTCTTTCAACCATCAAAGTACGGACGGTACGAAGTCAGTGCTGTTATTGATCCCGATCAGAAAGAAGATTGGGCGAAGATTGATGACGTGCTGGTAGAGGTGGCTTCCAAAGCTTTCGGCCTGTCCAATACCGAGGCAAAGAAGCAACTCAAGTCCGGGGATCTTCGGTCTCCGCTGAAGTCCCTTCCAGATGGTGACCTTGTCTTTCAAGCCGCACAGGCTGAAGAGAAGGGTGCTCCTACGGTGGTTGACATTTACCAGAACCAGATCCCTGAGTCCCGAAGTGCCGAGATTCGTAACGGGATCATGGGCAATGTTGTCGTCTTCGTCATGGCCTACACGGTCTCTGAAAAGAACCGTGGCATCACCGCACGAATCAACGTGCTGCAGAAAACTGCTGATGCGTCTGGTGGGGGTAGGCAATCTGCCCTTGGCCTTCTGCCAAAGACAGAGCCGAAGAGAGTGACCGTCCCAGCGGATGACGATGATAGTGTCGATGCTGCTTTGGACCGGATGTTTGCTGCTTAATTAACCAAGGGGCCTGTTGGCCCCTGTTTCTTTGGAGGCTTTAAATGCTTCATCAAGACTACGAGACCTACCACTTCAGAGAGTTAAAGGATCTAGGTAGTTGGTCCTATGCCGACGAGGATCTAGGTGTGTGGTGTGTCTGTTATTACGATGATGAGACCAAGTCGTCCGGAGTATGGAAGCCGGGCGATCCTGTACCAGAACCATTCAAGAACCCCTTCCAGACACACTGTGCTTGGAATGCGAACTTTGAAAGGGATGTCTACGAAAGAGTGCTGGTTCCTCGTTATGGGTTCCCAAGCACAGAGATTAAACAGTGGCGAGACCCTTCGGCTGTTGCCCGATACCGAGGCTACCCGGCTTCCTTAAAGCTTGCGGCTCAAGCCCTTGCTGGTGCGGACGGGCAGAAGGACGAAGAAGGACGCAAGCTGATGTTGAAGATGGCAAAGCCTCGTAAGCACGAACCCGGACAGGCACCGATCTGGTGGAACGAATCTGAGAACGTCCACCGACTGATCGACTACTGTAGGCAGGACGTGCTGGCAGAGTGTGAGATTCATAACCAACTGGGAGACCTACCCCAGAGGGAACAGGAGATTTTTTGGCTGGACCGTAAGATCAACGAACGTGGGGTCAAGGTTGATGTCGAGGCAGTCGACCTGTTGCTCGAAGTGATCAAGGAGCAGGAGTATCGTGCCAATTCGGAGGTTCGCAAGATCACCAACGATATGGTCAGCAAAGTATCAAACGTGAAGGATACCCTGCAATGGCTAGAGACTCAGGATGTTTTCCTTGATGACCTATCCAAGAAAACCGTTGAACAGACTCTTCCGCACAGCACAGGCAAAGTACGGGAAGTCCTGCAGATCCGACAAGACAACGCCAAGACTTCGACTGCCAAGGTCAAAGCGTTCAAAAATGCTGTTGCCGAAGATGGGCGAATCCACGGGATGTTCCAGTATCACGGTGCCCATACGGGACGGTGGACAGGTAGACTTGTGCAACTACAGAATCTGCCACAGGGTTCCAACCTGAGTAGTGACCAGATCGAGGAATTGCACCAACACCTCAGAAATCTTTCAGCGAAGCAATGGTTAAACCATGTAAACAAGGAGCATGGCGCACCAATGCCTGTGATCTCTTCGATGATTCGATCCCTGATCATTGCAGAACCGGGCTACGACCTTTGGGTCTACGATTACAAGTCGATTGAACCAAGAGTCCTGAGTTGGATTGCTGGGGAGGAGAAGCTACTGACAGCTTACCATCAAGGGCAGGATGCTTACATTCAGCTTGCCGCCAAAATCTACAACAAGCCAGAAAAGGAGGTGACCAAGGGAGAGAGACAGTTCGGGAAGATGGCAATTCTGGGTGCCGGGTATGGCATGGGCTTTCAGAAGTTCTATCAGAGTTGTTTGAATGCAGGACTCGAAGTGGATGAAGCAGGGGCAATGGAAGTAATTCAGATCTACCGCAATTACTATGAACGCATTCCAGCTTTCTGGCGAGAGTCCGAAGAAGCTATGCGGACCGCCTACCACAACCCAGATAAGATGATTCGCTTTGGAAGAAATAATTCGCTGATCGCTTTTAGACGGTCTAAAGGAGTGCAAGACCTACAACTGATGTTGCCTTCTGGGAGAGTCTTGTTTTTCCCAAAGCCACATATCGATGGTTCCCGGGAAGGTTGGCTACCCCAACTAGCATACAAGTCCTACGGCATGGGCAAGTCCTTCAGCAAAGCC
>Ga0181597_10003429_pt1 | contig 16467 bp, 11 predicted proteins | sample 041ome_5_FD_148647 | JGI IMG/M metagenome (GOLD analysis project Ga0181597, IMG submission 148647) | Coastal salt marsh microbial communities from the Groves Creek Marsh, Skidaway Island, Georgia - 041403US metaG (spades assembly) | ecosystem: Environmental > Aquatic > Marine > Intertidal zone... | reverse complement strand
CCCCACCGGTCGCTTGTTGTTGTTGTTCCTCTTCCGCGGTCATTTTTCTTACGATTTAGATTATTCTCGTATTTGCGTGCCGTTCGCGCGAGTACGAGTGACTTGGAAATGAGGATAGAGTTTTATGAGACGGATGATTTTTGTTTGTGCGGAGTACGAGTGTTGTTGAGTCGAGATTTTTTTGGAAGATCTCCAAATCTCACCACCAATATCAAAGTTAGTTTTTTTCACCCGTGGGGAGTGAAACCATCTCTATCTCTCCTATACTATTCACTCCAAAAGCCGAAGGAAACACCCTATTACACAAAAAATATATTACACAATACTACAATACTACGTACATACAATCAGATCATTTCAGTGAAATAGTCTCTTTTGACTCTCGTTTATTCTGTTCAAACCTTTCGCGGCTTCTTCGACTCTTTTTTGCGCCTCGATGGCGCGTTTAACGATGCTTCGCTCGCCGAGCGCGCTGATTTCAGATTTCTTCTGCGCGTTTGGAGACTGCGTGTTCGGCGAGGATGGAGAGTTGGCGGCTGATCTAGCACTTTTTCTCGCCTCGGCGACTTTTTTGCGCAAGTTTGCGACGTCTTTTTTCGCGTCTCGAAAAGGCGGCGAGGAGGACTGCGAGGAGCTCGCGATTTCGGTTTTTTCATCGATTGGCTCTTCTTCGTCCTCGTCCTCGCCATCGTCTAGATCGTCTTTCTTTTCTTTTGGAACGGTCGGTGCTGTGGGCGCTTCTGCGTTTGTTGCCATCGATGCGTCTCGTTTCGGAAGCAGATTGTGCTCCTGCTGTGGTTTTTGCAGAGACGCGTTCTTGGCGTTTGTCTCTCGCAAAGTCGCTTCCTCTATGATCCGTTTGGAGTTTTGTCGCTCCAAAACTTCCACGCGACGTTTTGCTTCAGCTTCGGCTTCCGCGTATTGCTTCGCACTCGCGCTCGAAGCTTCCAAGCGTGTCTGTAACGTCATCAATTCGAGCTCGTGTTTCGATTTTTCTTCGCTCAACTTGTCTTCAAAGTTACGCTGCTTCACTTCGGCGGATCTTTTCAAGTTTTCAATCGATCTCTTAAGAGTGAATATCTCTTTATCTCTCATGTCGAGAAGTTTACTTTTTTCCGCTACGGCTGCTTCGAGAACTGCACGCGTTTCCTCGTGAATGCGTGCCTCTTCCTGCGCGCGTTGTCTTTGCTCTTGTTCAGCTTTGGAATTCTCCTCTTTGCTTTCTTTCTTATCATTTCTGTTTCCCGCCTCCTCGTCGACTCGTAAGTTCTCTTCGAGCATGGCTATTTGCTCGTTGATGACGTCGTCTAAAGACTCGACTTCTCGTTGTAAACGTCCAATCGTATCGCTTTGCTCTTTACACGTTCTGCGCAACTTCTCGAGCTCCTCTTTTGAAGAGTCGTCCTGAGGAGGAGGAGGAGGAGGAGATTGTATCACCGTCTCGATGATCACCGGTTTTTCCTCCGATGATTTCTTCTCCAACTCCTCCTTTAACCGCTCGATTTCCTTCCTCGTCTCTACCAATTCCGCCTCTCTTTTCGTGTCCTCTTCTTCTCTTTTCTTCTCCTCTTCTTCTCGTTCTCTTTTCTTCCTGTCGTATTCTTCCTTTTGAGGACTCCACGCTTTTTGCAACGTCTCCACTTGATTCAAGTGTTTCTCGCGTTCGCGATTTAACTCCTCCTCGGCATTTCTTTTCATCTCCTCGAGTTCTTGTTTAAACGTCGCCTCCATCTCTTCTCTGATCTTCTCTTTCATAGTCGCCATCTCTTTTTCCTTTTCTTCCAAACGTCCTTCGATTTCTTTCGCCTGCTTCTCCACCGCGTTCAACTCCTCTCCTTGCAAAATCAGTGCTCGTTTATTCTCGCCCAACTCTTTCTCTCTCTTCAACACCGCGTTTGCCAGCTGTTCGATCGTTTTCGTTTGCTCCTCTGCTTTCGTGCGAGTGTCTAACAAATCTTTCGCGTGCTTATCCGAGACTTCTTGCACTAAATCCGCCCGTTCGTGCGCCTGTTTCGCGTTCGCTTGCATCACTTCCAGCTGATTGATGTTGAAGTTCAACTCTCTTTTGAGCTGCGCTAAAAGCCGGTTGGCGGCGATCAAATCGTTCTCGGCGGACTGTTTCTTGCTCTGGGAGCGAGAAAACATCGTTGGCGTTGTTTTTGTTCTGCTCGTTTGACGATTGTTTCGTTTTTAGAGGTGCATGTTGTCGTTCGTTTCAACGGGAAGCGCGCGCGTGTGTTTCTTCTGCCGAAAAAAAAAACGAGGAAGAGAACATCTCGCGTACGTTGAGACGAAAAAGGGCGATATCGAGAAAGAAAAGCGCGCGTATTAGTAATTCGATTTTTGTATATACGTATTAGATATTAAAAATTTGAGATCAAATGCACGCAAGAACGCGCAACCGAACGATCGTTCGGTGATGTGGTTCCAACGACGCTTGATTCCTTTTTTGCTATGTTTTTTTGCTGCAGCTTTCTTTCTCTTTCTCGCCGCGACTCGTCACTCCTTTTGAACGATTTCTCCCCTCTGGTCGTTTTCTTCTCCTCTCATCTCCCTCTCTCACTCACTCAAATATCTCTCTCGATGCTCTCGTTCAATTGACATCCTCACTCCCTTGGCGCGTTTTCACCTCAATTGTTGTTGTTGTTATTGTTATTGTTTCTGTTCTCTTTTTTTCTTCAAATAATATTTAGTACATAAACGCCGGGTCGTTGACGTCCATGTGGTGACCTTCCAAAGTCGTGTCAATAGATCCAGAATCAATCGGCTTCATGATCATGAGCTTGATCAACTCGGTGGCAAAAGTAGCCAACAACGGGGCCTTGGCCAAAGCCTTGGCGATGTCAGAGTCGTCAGACTTGGAGATGGCCGCCATCTTTTGGTTCGCCGCCAACATGCCGTCCAAGCCAGCCTTGAAGGCCGGGTTGTACGTGTCAATGACTTGCGGGAAGATGGTCGCGGTCGTTTTGTTCGTTTGGTGGATGACGTGCATGTTGAACTTGGTGGTGTCCATACCCAAAGATTCGTAGAATTCGGATCGCGAGTGATCGTTCAAGTACATGGTGATGTACACGGACAAGCAAAAGAATCGACTCCACAACTTGGCTTCCGTGTCGTTCAAGAATTCCGGTCTCGCCTTCAAGATGGCGGAGAAGAAGTCACCGTGTCTGTTTTCATCTTGGCACCAGTTTTCAAAGTACTTGAAGATTGGGTACAACTGGTCGTCCGGGTTCGCTTGCAAGTGTCTGTAGATCGAGATGTATCTCCAGTAGCCAATCTTTTCGGACAAGTACGTCGCGTACATGATAAACTTCGGCTTGAAAAACGTGTATTGTCTGTTCTTGGTCAAGAAACCCAAATCCAAGGCCAAGTTAAAGTCACTCATCGCTTTGTTCAAGAAACCAGCGTGTCTGGCTTCGTCTCTGGACATGAGCGTAAAGATCTCCGCGACAGTCGGTGCGGTTTTCTTCAAGCGTCTGCCGAGTTCCTTGTACAAAAGAAAGCCGGAGAATTCCGCCGTGCACGATCGCTCGAGAAATTCGATGAAGATTCTTCTTTGTTCGCCTTGGATGTTGTCCGCGGCTTTCTTGAACTCGTCGTTGCGGACGAAGTGCTTTTGGTTGAAATCGTCTCTGAACTCGTTCAAGATGGAGAAGATCTCAGACTCGTCAAGATTCGGGTTGATTTCCGTAGAAAAGAGCTGTTCCATTTCGTCGAAATCTGTTTTTTTTAAGAAAGTAAGATGATACGTGATGTCAGATTGATCAGTCGTCCGCGCGTTTTCTCGGGTTTGCCCTCCGCAGGCGCGCGCGCCATGGATCACATCTTCTTCCACAGTCGTCGTCTCGCGTCGATGATGAATAGATCGATCAACATAAACAACACACAGAAAAAAAACACAAACTCTATCCGCCGAGAATTTTCTCGCGAAAAAAAGATATCTATAGGAAAGCTACGGCCGGGGGATACGACCGGGAAGAGAAGAAATGAAAAACAAAGACGACGACGACGACGAAGGATACGGATCGGAAACCGTCCCCCGACGATGGAAGGAAGAGAAATGAAACGTACCGGTGGTGTAAAATCTCGGCGTCAACAAGTTCTCGTCGGCGGCTTCCTTGATGCCGTCTCTCATCTTCTTGATCCCGGTCTTATCGTCGACCATGGTTCCAGTCGCGCGCGTGGTGATCGAGACCTTTCTGCAGGACGCAGATTTCTTGGCCGAGAACACTTTGCTGGAAACAACTTTGCTCTTGCTGGCGAGAGACGCCGCAGACACGGACAAAACAGAAGAAGCCATTTTTATTATACGTGCGATGTGTGTGAGTAAAAGAGTTACAAACTACTACTGCAGCAACAAATATATGTGACGTTTTACGCGCGCGAAACTCGTCTTTGAAAAGCGCGTCGGAGAGCAGAGAGAGAGCAGAGCAGAGAGAGAGCGAAAAAGGGTGAAAATTGACGTCACCCTCTTTTTTTTTCGGTTTTCTTCCCTTTGTTTTTGCTCTCTTTTTTTCGCTTTTTGGAAGGGACGGACGAAAACGGAGATTCTGTTCTGGTCTCGCCTCTCCGAAACGAGATCTTTTTTTTTGCTGCGCCGTGTGCGAACTTGGGTTCTTCTGCTTTGGCCACACTAACGGAAGAAAAAAACAAAGAACGCCTTAATGTTATTATATAAAGATTCATAAGTCTATATCACAGATTACAACTCATCATCTTTTCTCTCTCTCTCTCTCTCTCCCCTACTAAGTATATATTATTTTAGACTAGCCTCGCATTTGATTGTTTTTTGTTGATATAAATGTTGTTGTGTTCTCTCTCTCTTTGGTTTACAGTTTTCTCGCGTGTGTTCTCTCTCAACATCGCGCAACATTTATACGTCAAAAGTACCCTTACCTTGGAACTTGACGTTGACCGGGTTGGTGTTCTTACCGATGGAGCGCATGTTTTGGTTGGCACCAACGCGACCAGCGTTGACCTTTTCCGGGTAGACGCCATCCTTCGGGTGCAAGTATTGCACTTCGCCGGACGGGAAGACGCGGTAGATGCAGCCATCCGCGATCTTCTTCGAGCGGAACGCAGTCACCAAAGCCATGCACTGCTCCTTTCTCGCGAGCTTCAAGAGGTTCGGGCCTTTGCGCATGATCGCCGCACCACCAGTCGGCATTTCAAAGATTTGTTCTTTCTTCGCTTCCCAAGTCAAGACGTAGAACTCTTCGACCTATTATTTCATTTCAAGAGGAGGAGGGAAAAAAAATTTTCGTGGGTCAGTTTTTGAAAACAGAGAGAAAAGAAAGAAAGAAATATATTTTGAACGAACTCGAACGAATATATAAAAATATAACACGAGAGAGAGGAGAGATCGGCCGATTCCGCGCGCATCAGATTCCAACTCTTTACGCGCACACGCGAAATGATTTTCGACGAATTAACGCGATATTCATTTAGAAAAAATCGTAATCGATCGAACGCGACGCTTTCCCAATCCAGAAATGCGCTCTATCCGTGTTAAAATCGACGATACGCATCCGCGAATTTCATATCTCTCCAAGTTTCAGAGCAGCAGAGAAGGAGGCAAAAATTTCTCTCTTTCGCTTCCTTTTCCCGATACAGTTTATATTTTTATATGCGAGAAATCAAAAATCGATTCGTGGAGGACCGCGTAACGAAACCATCGAGCTATCAATCTACGCGAATAAACGTACCTGCGCCTTTCTCAACAAACCACCAGTGGAACCGCCGAAGATCGGGGACGGAGTGTTCGGGTCCAACTTCGGGGCGGACCACGCCGGAGCCGCTTCGCCTTCCGCGCGCACGACGAACGATTGATTTTTTCTCGCCAAGGAGGAAGATTTGTTCGTAAATTGCGCTCTGGAGTTGTTCTTCGAGGACAACTTCGGCGAGGATTTGATCGCGAACGCGACGGATGAAGTTAAAGAGGCCATTTTTGGTTTACTTAATGCGGTATCTCTTTAAGTAGGAGTGTGTGCTTTTATGACGCGAAAGGTATTTTGAATCGTTTTTATAAGAAAGAGCTGCTTTTCTTTTATTTCCGCTAAAAATTTCACCTCGCGCGAAAAAAATTTTGCTCCCTTTTGGATTCGCAATCCCTTGGCTGCTTGGGGGAGAAAAAATCCGAAAAAGAGGGACACGACCCACCCTGCAGATGGGCAGCACGAACACACGCGCTCGAGAAAAAGAAGCAAAAAAGCCAAAAAAAAAAGACAACAACAACAACAACAGGCGTCACTTACTACGATGTAATTTGGAACGAGATGACGACACCATCATCATCGCCGTCGACGACAACGGTACGAGCGGCGCACTCTCTGCCGACGAACTCGACGAAGAATAACTCATTTGCCGACTACCGCACCTTCTTCGCGAAGAAGAAAAAGAGAAGCGCGGGGTGCGTCACATTCTTGGCCGCCGGAGGGAAAAAGAAAAACAACAACAAAAACAACAACGACAGTTGGTCCCTTCTGGACGAAGAGATGAACCGAGCGGCAAAAAATGCGCCCGTAAACGAAATTTTTGCCACTCGGCGAGCGTTAGGGATCGATTACGGACTCTCGAAAACCGGTTTGGCGATATCTAGCGGCGGTTTAGCGCCGAGACCTTTGGAGAGTGTTTTTTGTAAAGGCATGTCGAGAGTGGAGTTGATTCGAGAGATTGTGAGCGTGGCGGAAAGAGAACGAGCGGACGTATACGTGGTTGGATATCCGCGACAAACGCAAGAGGAGTTGGAATTACTGGAGGAGAAGATTCGAGAGGTGACGGAGAGCAACGCACGAAACAAGGAGAACAAGAAAGTTCCGATTCGCATGCACCGAGTGTGCGAACAATTTGCGGAAGCCTTGGCGCAAGCCTCGGCAACTTGCGAACGGAAAATTCCGGTTGAAATGTACGATGAATCGTTCACGAGCGACGAAGCGATGGCCATGAAGCGTGGTTCGTTGGCGAGTGACGATCCAAGGTTGGATTCCATCGCGGCTGCCTTGCTATTGGAGAGGTATTTTGAGAAGACGGACGGAGAACCGATTCTCATTTTTACGCCGACGGAAACACCGCCGTCGCCGCGGTGGGGATCCTCTTCGTCATCTTGGGGAAATAGAAAGAAATAACTAGAATGTATCATATGTAGTCCTTAGCGTGCATGCTTTTTTGTAGACTAATATAGGTAAATTACACGTATCGAACCGCAGAGATTCGAAAAGCTATGATATTAGTCTCCTCTAATCGTTGTCGTCGTTGTCGTCGTCGTCGTCGTCGTCAGATTCTTCCTCTTCTTCTTCTTCTTCTTGCATCAGCGCTCGTTCCCGCTCCTCCTCCGCCATGGCTGTCGCTTCGAGCTTATCTAATTTATCCTCTAATTCTTTGATAGCTTCGTCTAATCCTTTTAAATCGTACCCATCTGGAGTGTTGAAAATCTTATCCTGAAACTGTAGCCTATCGCTCTCGTCTTTCTCGAGCAACTTGAAGTTGTGTAAAAGAACGTCCAAGTGTACGGTGTAAGCGATTGGGATCGAACACTTCACTGGGAAGAAATTCTGCCTATTCGGTTCGTTTCCCCAGTTTATGAGTAAATTCCGAAAACGCTTCATGTTTTTGTTCGCCTGAGAGGCAACTTCGACGACTGGAAGCAGATCTTGCACTTTGAGCGGAAAATTTTCGACGAGCCAAACGCGGCAGCTCATTTTCCGTCCCATCGTGCCGTCGTCGATGTCTTCCAAACTGCTCTCGTCATTACCACCGCCATTCTTCCTTTCTTTTCTCCTATTGCTCTTTTCTCTTCGTTTATCCTCAAACTCAAAATCGTTGTCGCTTCGTTTCTTACCCACTGAACGTATTCTCGTTACGTCTCGATAAATCGGCCGGTCCTGAAACTCCTTCGCGTCGCTCGCGTAACTCTCAAAGTCGTACGTTTCATCCTCGGGCAGAAAACCAGCTCGATATTTCCTCGTTTCCATCGCTTTCCCTTTCGCTTCCATAACTTTCGCATATCTTCCGTCGATTTTAGACTCTTTCTTCCGCTCAGACACTCCGAGATACGATCCCCAGCTGTCCACGGGCGCGAACGTATACTCCTGAGGTTCGTAGACACCTCGCGATGGGTTTTCAACAAACAGGAGATCGACTTCGGTTTCAATCTGCTCTTCGGGAGTCATCGCCGAAATATCTTTGAATAAATCGCTCTGAGGAAGAGAAGAACTGTTACTCGATGATGATTTCATCGAAGAATTCTCTTTTTCGAAAGCGTCGATGCACTTTTTGTTTTCGTGGTCGAAATACAGCATCGCCGTTTCGACTTTTCCACTTTCTCCATTTTCTTCCTCCTTTGGTGGATTCGCTAAGAACACGATCGAAAACGGCGCGCGGTTCCATACCGGTAAAAGCCCACCACCGCGTTTCTTTTTCTTATCTCTCTTCTTCTTTTTCGTTTTGCTCTTCTCTTTCTCGTCTTCCTTTGCCGTCGCGATATCGGACAAGGAGATGGAAATCTGCGAATCGTCGCCGCCGTTGCTGTCCAAGCTATATCTTTCCTCGTTACCCCTCTCTCCCTCGTCGTTTTTGTCGCTGTTGCTATTGTTATTATTGTTAATGCTATGATTACCGTGACTTTCCACGCCGTTCATCGTCTCTTCCGAGATCTGCTTTTCTACGTCTTCTATCCCTCTCAACTCTCCATCTATCCGTACTCTGGTTCCGATTTTTGTCAGCGTGTACGTATCGCTTGGCGCGACTCTTCTCAAAATCGGTCCAAATATCGGCGAATTCAACTCCCACTTTAACTTTGCGGAAAAATCCGGCGCGTCTAACAATCGTTGCATCAATGCCGGCGAGTTTGTCTCCAAACTCTCCTTCGCTTTCCTTTTCTTCGCGGTCACGATGTAAATCGCTGCTTGTCTGTCCTTCACGTGCAACGCTTCGTCCAACGGTTTCCATCCGTGCACGCAATTTTTCAGATTCACGTCGACGAGAGGATGTTCGGTCAACATTCTCACGATATCCGTGTTTTTTCTCATGACTGCTACGTGTAGCGCGGTATTTCCTCTCGAATCGAACGAATTCAGTAAATCGAAATCATATTTTTCTTCTTTTCCTACGCGCGACGTGCTCGTAGTTTTCAGTCTCTCCGCGGTGACAAGAAACTCTCTCACGGTTTCTCCATCGTTCTCAAAGCACGCCTTGTGAAATGGAAACTGTTCCGAGAAGGAGGGAGCGGCAGAGGTTGAAGCAGAAATCACGTCCGCATCTTCATCAGAGCGTCTGTTTCTTCCTCGTCGTTCTTCTTTTTCTTCTTCTTCTCCAACCTCGCGAACAGAATCAGAGAGCTCGGAAACGGCGTCGTCGAAGTTTTCCTCGAACTCCTCCTCGTTCAAAGCCTCTTCTTCCGTTTCTGTCCTCTCCTCGTCGAAGCCTTCGTCGCTTCGTCGTTCGGTAGCCATCGTCGTCGTCGTCGTCGTCGTCGTCGTCGCGTCCAAAAGAGCGAGTATTCGACGATACGTTCAACAGATTCTTCTTCGACAAAAGTTTCCGTACTTTTAATAAGTGTGCTCACAAAATTAAGAACGCGAAGAGAAGGTCGCGGTAAAAAAAACAAAAAGTCGTTCCCGCTCGAGGGGGCTCTCTCTCTCTCTCTCTTCGACGCTCTCTTATGTAAAGCTCTCTCTCTCTCTCTTTCCTCGCGAACGAATCAAATAACACGTGCGTGTTGTTATTTTCTCATCGTTTATTAGATACCGCTATTTTATTGAGATACCGTGTAAAATTTTTGGGCAAATAAGTGGTGTGGTACCCAATTAAATTATTCTCTGTCTTCCCATAAATTAAGGAGAGAGAGGCGACAGAACAACAAAAAGTCAACAACAAAATTGAATCGCACCACACTCTGCAATAACATAATCTATTTAAAACGCGCGAGAAAAAATGGCAGCAGCTCCGACGGCAAACACGAGAGCTTTCTTATTGGTGCGCGCGAATGTCGTCGATCTCGACGATCTGTGTCGTTTTTTTTATATTTATTTCGATCGAAACGAGAGAATATTTATTTCGATCAAAACGAGAGAATAATGGAGAGTTGTGTGGGTGCGCTTTTCCTCTCTCGCTCTCTCTCGCTCTCTCTCTCTTGCGCACCCTTCGTCTTCATCGACGAAACGCGAGAGATCGAACGCGCTTTTTTTTTATTCATTGAGAACTTCCTTTCCCGGGAGGGAAGGAGAGAACATCAATCGTCTCATCTTTTCTTAGCCTGCCGACCAGTCTTTAGCACGACCTTTTTCAACTGTAACTAACTCGGGGGTCTCTCGTGCGCGACAAAACGCATACGCAGTATTTGGGCAAATTCAAACCGAACAGCGGCGGGTTTGAGGGTGAGTTCAAAAACTATCTCCCGAAGGCGGTGCCAATAGCCGCGAAGCATAAGTGCGGGTACGCTTCGATCCAACCGTTAGCGGAAGTATACGGCGAACAGAAAGCGCACGACTTGGCGGCGCTCTATAGCTTCCCGAACAAAGCCTCTTTCGACGGATGGTTGAGCGATTATAAAGTCTCCGGTTTACCGGAGATGCGACACGAGTTGTTGGAAGGTCAAGTGACTTCCTACTACTCTATGGCCGGAGAAGATGTCGATTACGACGCGTTGACGCACTACGTCGTGACGAACAAAAAATTCGCGAGCGCCGAGGCCAAGGAAGACTTCCAAACCAACTACGCGTCGAAAATCAAAGATGTCGTCGCTCAAACCGATGGTTGCATAATCAAAGCTGGTCCGTTTACTCCGGAACAGCGCGAAGGGTTTCATCAAGAAGATGCGGACGACATTCAGCTCACCATTTTAATTGGTTTTCCGAGTGCCGAAAAGAGGCAAGCGTTCCACGACATCCAGAACGAAAACGGAATGAAAGATGTAAGAGAACGCACTCTCGTTGGTCCGTTGTATAACATCGACGCGGTGCCGAAAGACCATCCCGCGTTTGTCAGCGGTGCTCCGTTTGAGAGGAAAACCATGTAGGACGCACGATTAGTTTTTACCTTTGTGTACACGTAACGTCATTTTTAGATTTTTTTGCATATACTGCTGGTACTAAGTTATAAAACTTTTCTTTTCGTCTCGCTCTTTTTCTTCACTTTCTTCACTTACTCACACACACAATACTACTCGTGACATGAAACGAATACTCTCCTCGCGCAACGCCACCACCACCACTGGTGCTGCTGCTGCTGCTGCGCGTTATTTTCGCCGTCGTTTCGTCTTCTTTCGCGATGGTTTCGATGGCTTTGGAGGCGGTGCTTTTGCCGCCACCGCTACCGCGAACAACAACAACGTCAACAAAAACAAAAACAAAAACGCGGCGTCGATGAAATCGAGAAAAAGGTACTTCGCGACTTCGACGTCGTCATCGGTTGATCGCGATAAACGCGAAGGAGACGTCGCAGACTCTGGCGATGGTTTTACCGCGACGACAACGACGACGCCGACGACGAGAAAGAAAAAGTACCCGTCCAAATTCGATTCGAACGAGAAAGCGAACAAAGATTTCACTCCGGACCGGTACCAGACGCAAGAGGAAAACGAACAGAAGACGAAACGAATGAGAGAGTTGAAACGACAAGAATATTTGGAGAAGATTGTCAAGAGCGAGAATAAGCGAGATTTTCAATCGAGCGATCACGCGAATGCTATCGGAGGCGATGGGACCGTCGCGAAGTATTACGAGAACGTGGATATCAGAGAGGTCATCGGGAGCGCGGCTGGTGGTTCGGAATCCTCGTCGACGAACCAATACGAAATCTTATTAGATGGGAAACCGTTAAAGTCGCCAAAACGCGCGCAGTTTATATTACCGAACAAGTTATTGGCGTGCGCAATTGCCACAGAATGGGCGACGCAGGAGGATGATTTGATTCGACCGTTTACGATGCCGTTGATGCAGTTATCCTCCACGGCGTTGGATCACATGAGCGACTACGCCACGTTTGATTTTCACGTGAAGAAGTTGTTGGAATTTTTTGATGCCGATCAAGCCGTAGTGGCGCATCCTAGCGGCAGCGAATTGAGAGAGATTCAGTTGAAAACGCTGAAGAAAGTGCACGATTGGGCGAGGCGAGAGTTCGGGGATCAGTTGAATTTGAGTTCGGACTCGATATTCGCGCAGCCTCAGCCAGAAGAGGTGAAACTTTTGATGGAGAAGAGGTTGCGGTCGTTATCACCGTGGGAGATGACGTGCACATTCGCGGCGGCAGCGGCATCCAAGTCGCTCTTGATTGGTTTAGCGTTGAATAGAAATATCATCGACCCAGAGGAGGCGTTGGAGTGCGCTCGAGTGGAAGAAGATTATCAAATCGAAAGGCACGGTTTCGTCGAAGGCGGCCACGATATAGACATTTCCGATTTGCGAGTGCGATTGACTGCGCCCCACGCTTTGAATTTGATTTTAAAAGCGAAAACGGGGACATCGTAGTAAAAGACATGAACAAATTCGTAGCAGTAGATACATGTGTACGATTCGTAGGTTATAATAAGCAACTCAGTGTAACAATTTGAAATAGTAGTAGGAATAGTAGTATATAATGATTTTGGTAGATTTTATTATTCATTGAACTCTTGCAACGCTTCTCGGCGTCGAGACGAACGCGTCGGTTGAGGAGTTACCTTCGCCAACGGCACGTTCAAATCGTCCTCGACCCATTTTTCTGATGCAGCTTGAGCTGCGGCTCGTTTAGACCGCTCTCGCGCCGGTGCCGCCATGACTTTTTGTTTTAGTTTTGATATTTTCGGTCCTTTGCGATCATAAAACGGCAAGTCTTCGCTTTGCGATAATTCGCTCGCGTGCTTTTCGACGCCTTCCGTGTATTCCGCAAACTGTAAGTCTTCGTCCAAGGTTTCGTCTTCTTCTTCTTCTTCTTCTTCTTCTCTTTCTTTGCTCTTCTTACTGTTACTGGACGAGGTGGAAACGCCCAACGAATCTTGAATTCTATCTTTTGCGATGTTGATATCTTTCAAGGCGATTTTCTCCTTCGGGCATTTCTTCATCGCCATCTTCATCGCGACGAACGCTTCAGACAATTGCAAAGTGACACGTTGCTTCGTCTCCTCAGAAACGATGCTTCCATTAACGGCACTACCATCGTTCGGTTGCGAGGTTAACATTGATTTTACATCCGGAATCGGTACTCGAGACAAGACTCTCGAGACGGCGGCGTGGTATGCCTTGACCTGCGCTCCGGCGACGCCGGTACCAAACGGTTTCGCGTTCAACGCCAAGATTTCAATCGAGAGCGCTCGAACGAGCTCGGCTTCACCAGCATCAGACCGTTCGATAACGCCCGCGTTTTTGTTGTTATCGCTGTTCGATACTTCATCCCCTCCTTCTTTGTTGGATGATGATACTCCCGTCTCAAGCTCTAAGAGAGACGTCAAAAAGGCGGCAACTTTCGCGACGCCCTTCTTTTGACTCGCCATTCTCAACGACGGCAACACGGCATCGATCAGGCACGCTCTCACCTTTGCATCCGGTGCAGACGCGATAGCTGGGAAAAATACTGCGAGACATTGCGCCAATCTGGGCGTTTCTTGCGCATCGCACGCAAAGATGGCGCCCAAAAGCGTCGAGATGACCAGAGATGGTTGCTCAAAGGCGTAATACCCTCTTCTCAAGGCGAGTTTTGCGAGCGTTTCGCACGCAATGGTTTGCGCGGAGTTTTCAGATTCAGTAAAGGCCGCTTCATTCATCGCGTCGGTGTTTTCGGCGTCCAGTTTATCCAGATCCGTCTTGTCTTTCGGGTTTTCAAACGGCTCACACGCCGACTCGATGATTCGAAGAAGCTGCTTTTCCAGCGTGAGCTGGTAACCGGGAACTTCATCTTCGTCCTCATCATCATCATCTTCTTTGTTGTTCTCTTTTTCTTTCTCATCTTCATCATCGTCGTCGTCGTCGTCAAAACGGACGTGAATGCCCTTCTTTGGCACCGGCATCTCGCGTCTCGCATCCAGCGCTTTCGGTCCGTATAACATCGCAGCATCACCGAGCGCGCGCAACGCCATGCACTTCACCGGCTCTGATGGATCGGCATCACCAGCCGTGCGTAAAATTCGAACCGTTTCTTCCGTCAATGCGTTCGTCCCACACATGAGGAGTAAACCGAGTAACTTGATACCTTCGCGGCGAACGCCAGCGGACGCGTGCGCGATAGCCGGTCGGACGAGCGACTGCATGACAGCTTCAGTCGCGTGCGCAGGAAGTTTGGATGATAACGAGTTATTTGCCGTTTCGAAGAGTGAAGAGGCAATGAAGAGCGCTTGCGTTTCCGCAAAGACGCTGTTGTCGTTATCATCGTCGTTGTTGTTGTTCTCTTCCTCCGTCACGGTGCCGCGAAGACTGTCGCAGGCGCCCAACACGACGGCAACGTGCTCGTTATCGTCGTGCACACGCTTCGCCAAGTCAATCAACTGCTTTTCCCACTCACCATCGCCACCTCGCGCGTAACACGAAACGTCGTTTTCGTCACTTAAGTCGCCAATCGATCTCAATCGCTCGTAGACAAGCGTCGCGGCACCTCTTCGTAACGCGCCGTCGTTCATATCCGCGCAGTTCAACGTCATCATCAACTGTCTCGCCGCAAAGACTGAGGCTGTTGTTTTACCGTCCGCGTGCATAGAAATGGCACGGAGTAAATCCATCGAGGATTCCGGCAAGCACTGATCCAAAGCGTCTTCAACTTCTTCGGTTTCGGCTTGGAGCACCGCGCGCGCTTGACCGACGGCGAGAGACGTATCTTTCCCTGAACTCGACGTTTGGTTCGCGAGCGCTTCGACAATGACGCGCCAAAACAGCGCCTCTTCCGGCGAGAAGAGCTCGACTTCTCTTTCTTTTTCTTCTTCTCCTTCTTCTTCTGCAGATTTCTTGAGAAAAAATCTGCGCAAACCGCTCGCCTCGCTCTTCTCCTTGGTCGCGTACGACATCGGTTTCACCGCTTTCATTTCAATCAACGTCTTCAATGCCATCTCCGAAACGTTCGGGTGCGATTCCGCGTCGAGCAACTTCAACAACTTAATCGGATCGTTCTCGCACACGTTTGAGGACATCCACTTCTTGAGCATGTCAACGCACGCCGATTTCACCGAAACTGATCGATCGTTCAAGCCTCTTCTCAACACCAACGCTCGATGTTCGATCGAGACAGATTCCACCGGAACCTTCGCGGCTAACGCCAAAAACGCGATGCGCCTCACTTCTTCGGAAACGTCTCTGGTTCTTTCCACAACCACGGAAATTGTGTGATCAGAAATCGCCAACGCGCCTAAAATAGCTTTTCTCGCGTCTTTATTCTTCTCGCCTCCAATCAACTCGATAAACGCTCTGGTAATCTCGCTGTTACTGAAATCAGCCTCTTCCCCGCCATCCTGTAATCTCGACAGCGCTCTCGCCGCTTGAGCTCTCACCACTGGCGTATTATCTCTCAACCGCTCCAACATCGTCTCTTCCATCTGGTCGTACAAATCATCCGAAATCTCTGCGTCCGGACCGAGAGCGTTCAAAATCCCAGCCACCACTTGGCACGCTCGAAACCGAATCGCGCGATCCTTCGCCGTCGTCACGTTCAAAAGAAACGAAATCAACGACTCGCAAAATTCGTCCGCTTCTTCCTCGTGACCGGGTTCTCGATGCGCCGTGAACGAAATCACGAATCGAATCACCCGTTCCGTGTGTAAATCTCTCTGTTTTTTTTTTCATTTGTATTTTTGCGTGCGTTATTAGTTGGTTATTTTTGCACTCTCTTCTCTCTACACGAGAGGGGAAAGAAGAATTTAAAAAAAAATTCATATCTAAAATGTTAAAGTCGTTTAACGTTGATACGCGACGACGACGACGACGATAGATAGATAAAGACGACAACAAAGACTCGAAAAAGAGACGCGCGGCGGCGACGCACCTTGTATTCCAACAAAACGTGCAGCAAACATTTACACATCTCCTGTAAAAACATCTGAGGATCGTTCGCGCGCAACGTCGTCATCTGTTGGATGATTCGTTTGTGCATGGAGACGCCCAACTGCGTTTCGTTCAACAAACGCGCGACGGTTATTTGGGGCAACTTTTGGGGAGGCGCCGTTGGCGTTTTCGGTGGTTGTTGTTGCTCTTCCTCCTCTCCTTCTTTTTCTTCTTCTTCCGCTTTCGTCGCCGTCTTCTTCTTCTTAGAAGCGGCGGAAGCTTTCTTTTTCTTCTCCGTTGACATGTTGAGTGTGTTTGGCTGTCGCGTGGGGAAAAAATGAAGAAGAGAGAAAGAGAGAGAAAAAAAAAGAAAGAAGAAAGGGATTAACTTTCATAAAATAAAGGAGAGAGTAGTTTTCACACCGCGCGACAACGGGAAGAAGACTAAGAAAAGGTGCAACACGTGATGAGCGAGTGAACCACAGAAAGAGAGAGAGAGAGAGAGAGAGAGAGAAATTAAGCGATCAAAACC
>Ga0181597_10003424_pt1 | contig 16476 bp, 20 predicted proteins | sample 041ome_5_FD_148647 | JGI IMG/M metagenome (GOLD analysis project Ga0181597, IMG submission 148647) | Coastal salt marsh microbial communities from the Groves Creek Marsh, Skidaway Island, Georgia - 041403US metaG (spades assembly) | ecosystem: Environmental > Aquatic > Marine > Intertidal zone... | reverse complement strand
AAAATTGAAAAGGCTACTGAAGAACCTGCTCAAGAAGAAGTTGTAGATGAAGTACCTGCTCAAGAAGAACTACAGTAGTCTACTACAACAGCCTGTAAATCAAATATACACTGAACTACAGGCTGTGTATAAGGATGCGTTTGCTGATGACGAACGCATTCTTTTTATTGATGACATAGAAGACAACTCTGCTAAGACTAATTTAGAAAACTATTTAGATAAGTTATTAGATCATTTAGACATAGATAAGTTTTTTATTGTGACTGTTAATAGAGGCAGTCAAACTATTGTAAACCCTACAAACTATGCAATACCAGACACAATATGCATGACACCCTGGATTGGATTAGAAATAGATGTAGACAGTAGTTTACATCGTTGCTGTTTGTGGGACAGACAGTTAGGTGAAGATGCTATAAGCATTATAGATTACTTTAGTAGTAACAAACAACAAGAACTTAAACAACAGTTATTGGAAGGAAATAAGCCTACTGCATGTGATAAATGTTGGCGAGTAGAAGATAACGGTGGTATCAGTAAACGTCTTAACGATGAGTATGTGTTTAGAGAACATAAGTTTAATATTGATTACAATGACCTAACTTCAAGTAAGATACTAAACTTAGACATAAAGTTAGGCAATAAGTGTAACCTAGCATGCAGGATTTGTAGTTCACGTTGTAGTAGTACCTGGAGTCGCTATGAAAAAGCACAGTCTGTAACATTTGACTGGTTAGATAATGAGTCGAGTACATTTTGGTCAGACATTATTAGTGTAAGTAAGGATGTTAGGTATATTACATTTGCTGGCGGTGAACCGTTACTGGACAAAACACATAGGAAACTATTACAGTACTTTATTGATGAAGGTCTCAGCGACCAAGTTACACTTCACTATAATACTAATGGTACAGTATTTGCAGATTTTCTCTTTGATTATTGGGACCAGTTTAAGACTGTTGAGCTAAGTTTTAGTATTGATGCTGTAGGCAACCGTTTTATGTATGAACGTTTTGGTTCTACATGGGAAACAGTTTCTGCTAATTTACAGAAGTATAAGGACACTGACTATGTGTGTAATATCTATGCAACTGTAACTAATATAAACATAATGTATAGCGATGAAGTATTTAAATTGGCTAACAAATTAGGAATGGGCATCACGTTTAGTGCATTGTCTGACCCTAAAGAGTTGACAGTTACAAATTTACCTAGTATAGTTAAAAAGTCTATTAGAACTAAGTTGATGTCTGTCAATGACATAGAGTTTAAGCGACAAATACAGCCTATATTAGATATAATGTATTCTAAAGAAGGTATAAGTAGTGTACGGGAATATCTGGTAACCCAAGACTTTAAACGAGCAACACATTTTAAAGATTATTATCCAGAATTAGATATGCTTTTAAGCGAGGAAAATTAAATGTCAGTTGAATTAGACGTATTAACAGAAACATACTTGATTATGAAAGAGTATGTGCCCAGTAAAGATAGACAAACAGCCGCAGATCAATTAGTAGGCAATCTAGTAGACATGGGTATTAATGACTTAGAGTTTGAGAAGTTTTGCGCTACTGACTCTTATCTAAAAAGAGCAGGTGAAGATTACCTAGACGATGATTTAGGTGATGATGACACGGACGAACTAGCATTTGAAGATTAATGTGGTATAATAAAGTAGTTCAAGACTTGGCTTTTTTGCCTGACTTCATTGCACACTATAACAATGAACTAGACGAAGCCAAGTCTGAGGTTAAAATTTACGGCAACGTGGAAAAGAGCCTTAGTAACTTGCCTGGTGTAACTGAACACAGATTTAATCAGTTACAAGAAATAGAAGCAGTACTAAACTACCTCAACATTGAACTACGACGTATTAGACGCAAATGGTTTAAGAAGTACCTAGAAGGATATGCTCGTGCATTAACCAGCAGAGACGCTGAGAAGTATGTTGATGGCGAGGACGAAGTAGTAGACTTTGAAACACTAATAAATGAAGTCGCCCTACTACGTAATCGTTGGCTAGGTATTATGAAAGGCTTAGAAGCCAAACAGTGGCAACTAGGTCACATAACAAGGTTGCGAACAGCAGGAATGGAAGATGTAAGCATATGATACAATTAACACCAGAAGAAAGTCACCAGCAAAGTTTGTTTACACTCGAAGCACTATACAAACACGATGACTTAATGGACAGCATTAAGAGTGTAGCTGATGTTGGTTGTGGCACAGGCTTAGATATCAAGTGGTGGGCAGAGTGTGAAAGCAGAGACGACGTTCCTATTCCGCACAACTACAAATGTTATGCAGTTGACCTAAATCCACAAATTAATTATGACATACCTAAAAATCTTTCAGTATTGAAGAAGGATTTTACAAAAGGTCCGTTTCTGTCTACCAAGGTAGACTTGATATGGAGTCATAACAGTTTAGGCTATGTTCTAAATCCATACGAAACACTTGCAGTCTGGAACGAACAAATGAAAGCGGGCGGTATGCTTTGTTGCATACTGCCACAGACACATAATATAGAGTACAATAGAATACATTGCAACCACTTTCCTGGACACTTTTATAACTTTAACATTGTTAATCTAGTTTATATGCTGGCATGTGCAGGCTTTGACTGCAAGGACGGGCTATTTTACAAAGGACAACATGATCCTTGGCTTCATGCAGTTGTGTACAAAAGCAAGCACAAGCCTATGGATCCTATGACCACTTCCTGGCATGACCTAAGGGAAAAGAAACTGTTACCAAAAAGTTTTGAAGAAAGTATAGACAGAGTCAATCACGTAAGTAACCAACCACACTTGTTACTTAGGTGGATAGACGGGACTCTATTTGATGTAGCACATACGGCCTAAGTCTACGATAGGGTTCTCCTGCAACTACCTCATCTATAAACCATTCTGTATTCCTAATCTGTTTTATAAAAGTTTTACGCAGACTTAAGTCAGGAACCATTACTTGGTAGTCTGTTCTAGCAACATCGCTTGCTAAACTTTCAGGACTTGCAATTACAGGAACTCCGCCTATAATTGCTTCTATTGCGGCACCGCCTGTTGGACTTACCACACAGAATGCATCCTTAAGTATATCAACAAAGTCTGTATCGTCTGAATTCCCTTTTGTAACAGGTTTTTCTACTTTATATTTTTCAAATACATGTCTTGATATAGGGAATCTAGGATGTGGCCTAACTACGATGTTTTTATGGGGGTAATATAATTTTAGTTTAGGTATTATATTATCTAGCCATTGCTCAGTAGTAGGCATTTCTCGCCACAACTCACTCGACTCATTTTGGCAACAAATAACAATATTATTTCCTGATTCGTGATAGTCTTTAACTTCAAAGTTAAAACGTTCGTGCCTGCCGGGGATAACAGGATTGTCTGTGTGTCCATAGTATCCGGTATTGTTAATATGGTTAACTGCTATTCTAAAACTATGGTTACGTTTTAGTACACCCACTTCCATGATAATAACAGGCTTACCTTGACTACGGTAGTGGTTGTACACTGCTTGGTTTGTTTGCATTCTGCCACGCCACAATACACTCCAGATGCAAGCCGCATCTGCGTTCATATCTTCTTGCACTACAGTGTCGAATAATGATACGTGGTCCTCGAATGCCTTATAAATATCTTTGCCGTTAAGAGCAACGGCATTAGGCCAAAAACTAATTTTCATAATCAACTATTTAATATGATACTAGGTGTAAGTTACGGTTTCCATGATGCGGGCGTAACGTTAATCGATAATAAAGAAATTCTATTTGCGGCGCATTCAGAGCGTTACAGCAAAAGTAAACACGACAGCGGGCTCAATCCTGCAATATTTAAGGAAGCCTTTAACTACGGCACTCCTAGTAAGATAATTTATTACGAAAATCCCTGGAACAAAAAACTACGTCAGGCCTTTGCAGGTCAATGGGACGATGCATTACAATGGCCTAGAGTAAAGAAAGAACTACGAAGCCTAACAGGACTAAACTGTCCAGTATACTACGCTGATCATCACGAGTCACATGCCGCCGCAGGCTTTGCGACAAGCCCATTCAAAAGTGCCGCAGTTGTTGTAGTAGATGCTATAGGCGAGTGGGATACTATGAGTATATGGCATGCTGTAGAAGACTTTGATGGAGAAGTAGAATACGAAAAACTTTGGTCAAACAAGTATCCCCATAGTATTGGACTAATGTACTCTGCGTTCACACAACGAGTAGGTCTAAAACCACTAGATGAAGAATATATCCTAATGGGCATGAGTGCATTTGGTGATGGCAAACTTAGTAGTACTATCAAGAGTGACCTAATAAGTGATCCTCGGAGACTTAAATTTAGCAAAAATATGCACTTGGGCATTGAAAAAGACTACTTAAAAGACTCTAAAGACACTGATATTGCCGCAGGTGTACAAACACTAACGGAAGAACTGTTAGATGTTGTATTCCGTAAGGCTCGTGACCTAACAGGCGAATCTAGTGTTGTGTTTATGGGCGGAGTAGCACTAAATTGTGTAGCAAACAGGAACATTGGCAAATACTTTGAAGACATTTGGATTATGCCCAATCCAGGTGATGCTGGTAGTAGTCTAGGTGCCGCCGCCATACTACAAGGAACTAAGTTAAATTGGCAACACCCCTATTTGGGTACTGACATACCAGGTGAGTACCCTGTAAAAGAACTTGTAAATTATCTTAAAGAACATAAGATTGCAGGTGTAGCCAGTGGCAGAGCAGAATTTGGTCCTAGAGCGTTAGGACATCGTAGTCTGTTAGCAGACCCTAGAGGTATAGAAATAAAAGATGCTGTTAATAAAATTAAAAAGCGACAACTATTCAGACCATTTGCTCCTGCTATACTTGCTGAACATGTACATGATTATTTTGATATGCCTATGGCTTGGGAAGATAGTCCCTACATGCAAGTAGTTGCTACATGTAAAAAGCCCAAAGACTTTCCTGCTATTGTACACGTAGACGGCACAAGTCGTGTACAAACAGTCAGCAAGAACGATAGCCCAGGCTTTAGAAAATTGTTAGAGGCATGGTACGCAGAAACAGGTTGTCCTATGTTATTGAACACAAGTTTAAACATTAGAGGCGAGCCCATGGTAGATACTCGTGCTGACGCAGATAGATTCGAGTTAAAATACGGAGTTCGAGTGTTTTCATGAACTTGTATTGTCCAGGACACAAGGTGGACAGCAAAGCCTACCGTGTGATGAATCCACTACATGAATGTTACGGCTTTAGAAAAATACTAGACTACACATGGGACGGAACAGGTCCCAGTTTCTTTTGGGGTTTCGTAGGCAAGAACTTTCAACTAGTAAAAGAACATCAGCAACGTAATGTAAAATGGTTTTTTACCGACATGCCTTACTGGGGCAGATGGAATGGTTTAAAGGAAGCAACAAACCCAGGCATGGATTTTTATTGGCGTGTTATCCCCAACGCCACACATTGTAATTGGGTAGGTGATTATCCCGATGATAGATTTAAAAGATTAGGAGTAACAGTACATGATTGGCAAACTAGTGGTGATCATATTTTGGTGTGTCCTAGTAGCTCTACTATGGAACGCTTCGTAGACCAAGTAGGTTGGTTAGATCGCACAATACAAACTTTGCGTAAGTTTACAGACAGACCAATTAAAGTAAGACACAAGCCCAGAGGTAAAGGTACAAGCGGACCAGCTGCCGCCCTCATACCGTTTGCGGAAGAAGCTCGCAATGCGCATGCCGTTGTAACAACAGTAAGTATGTCAGCAGTCGAAGCCGCCTGTTTGGGTATACCTGTATTCTGTCACGAACAAGGTCCTGCACGACCAATAGCACTAACAGACTTGTCTAAAATAGAAACACCTATTAGGCCCGATCGTACTCAATGGTTAAATACACTAAGTTATTTTCAATTTACAGAACAAGAGTTACTTCAAGGCATAGATAAAATCAATGATAATATCATTCTTACCAGCTAAAAAGAAAAATACACAAGAACGCATAGTGAATAACTTCAATAGGGGAGCTAGAGGCAGAACCTTACCTATTGACTGGTGGATTTCTCATAGAAGACTTCCTAGCGGTACATCAAGAACTGTTACTGCTGGAATACTCAGAGGCGGCGGGGATTTGTTACGTCATTTAAATCAAGGCAATCACAAATACTATTACATGGACCATGCTTATTTTAATGCAGGTTATAACAAACACAACGAGTGGATGCGTGTAACAGCGGATGGTTTTAACTGTAACAAGATTACAGATACAGACAGCACAAAGTTTAATAAGTTGTTTGATAGGAACTTTGAGCTTAAACCTTGGCGTCGAGACGGACAAAAAATATTAATATTGCCTCCTACTGATCCTGTTAGTTATGTCTTTGGAAGTCATGATTGGACAGAAACAGTTGTAGAAAAAGTTAAAAATCTTACAACCAGAGATATTGTAATAAGAGGTAAACCTGGAGAAGTTTTATTGAACGACAAAGGAGTAGAAATAGGCAGAACTCCTGTTGACCCAACACAGCGTCCTTTAGAACAAGACCTGTCAGAAGCTCATTGCGTTATAGCATATCACAGTAGCGTGGCGATTAAAGCCGCTATAGAAGGTATACCGATAATATGCGGTGAGCAATGTGCCGCTTATCCAATAAGTAATAATTTAGCAAATATAGAAAAACCTTTAGAGTTTGATAGACTACCTTGGTTATTTAACTTATGCAACCATCAATTTGATACACAAGAATTACTAAGTGGACAAGCCTTTAGGTATCTTGAGGCTGAGAGAGAAAAACTATGATTTTATATTGCGCCGCTAACAAAAAGTATTTTGATCTGTATTTCGATTTATGGCAAAAACAAGCAAATAAATTTTATCCTGATACTAGGAAAATTATTGCTCTATATCAAGGTACACCTAAAGATTTTCAAAAAGCGCAATCTAAAGGAGTTGAGGTAAAGGATGTTACACATGATAGACGTTTTCCTAACAATCCTATTATTAATCACTTTTATGTACTACGTTGGTTACACCTGCCTTACGAGTACGGTGAGAACATACTAGAAACACAAGTAAATTGTCTAGCAGTTAGGAAAGCAATGACTATAGACAAAGACAACTGGGGTGCGGAGCATGCTAGAATAAGTCGTTGGAAATACAAAGACGGCAAAAAATATAAGGGCGGTGTAAGCGCCGCAATCTTTACACCCAATGCCGCACTGAAGGTTGTTAAACAAGCAGAACAAATGATAGCTAAACCGCCAGAGAGCGATCATCCGATGAACCTGTGGCAAGAACAGAATTTAACTTGGGAACCTGTAGTAGCAGAGCAACAGTTTAAACATTTAAACCAGCGCATAGAAGATTATACTTGTTGGGTTACAGCAGGCACAAGTCAACACTATACGCCTGATCAAAAATTAGAAGTGTTAAATCACTATGTTAGTGCTTAATAAAACAAATACAGGATTCGTACACATTCCCAAGTGTGGCGGGAGAAGTGTTGTCGTACAATGTAAAAAGTTCGATCAAACACATCACAGCGAAATACTTGGTACACATTCTAGAGCAAGTAAAGTACTAGAAAGAGGACAGCAAGTTGATAATTTTATAGTACAGGTACGTAACCCTTACGATAGATTTGTTAGTGCATATCATCATCAAATTGAAGAACAAGTAGGCAGGTTGCAGTGGACACTAGATCAGATACTAGACTGCTTGCATAAAGGAAAACTTGGTGAATTTCCAGATCCTGGTATACTACGAAGACAGGTAGATTGGTATGAGACAAAATTAAATATGCAATTTTTTAGGTTAGAAGACAAGACTATTTGGCCGTGGTTAAATGATAATGGATTTAGTGGTATAAAAGAAAAAGTGTCAGGAGCCGCCAAAACAGATAAGAAGATAGAATTATATGACTTTCAGAAAGAAATAGTGTATAATTTTTACAAGCAAGACTTTGAAACATTTGGATACAATAAATGAGTAAACTTACAGTGATATTACCTGCCGCAGGCAGAGCAACAAGACTACAATTACCTTATGCTAAAGAAGTAATGAGCATAGGACCTAATAAAAGTCTAATAGACAACAGTTTTAACTTCTTTAGAGACTACGGCAGAAAAGACGTAGAGTTTGTAGTTGTTATTAGAGAAGGCAAGTCTGAGATTGTAGACTACCTAGCAAAATACAACAACAGATATGATATTAGTTTTACGTTTCAGAATCCAAATGAACATGAGTACACAGGTGCTATTAAAAGTGCCAAGCACTTGTTTGGAGAGCACAATATAGTGTTGTTGCCAGACACTGTAATGAAACTAGACCCAGGTGCAGACTTACACGAGTGCGTGATGTCAAGTTTAACAGAAACTGGATTTACTTTTTTGTATAAGGACGAAAAAGATACTGAAGTATTAAAAACTAAAGGTGCTTTAACTGTAGAAGATAATATTATAAAAAGTTATGAGGACAAGCCTGAGGACGACGTAGATCAGTATAATGCGTTTTGGTGTGCATTTGCATTTAGACGTAGAGCTTTTGATCAATGTATTAGTTTTATGGAAAAATCCACACTGAGGCAACGAGTATTGTTAGATGAAATTAAAGAAACTCCTATATACAACAGTAAAGGTATTAGAGTTCAAGACTATATAGACTTAGGCACATGGCCCGAGGTTAGAAGATATTTAAATGAAGAAAATTGTCACTGATTGCGACGGTGTATTACTAGACTGGGTATTTGCGTTTGATGTCTGGATGGCAGAACAAGGCTATTTAAAATTACCAGATGTCGATCACGCATTTATTCAGAGAATACGTTATGGTATTCCTGAAGAGGAATCGATAGACTGCGTAAAGCGTTTTAACGAGTCAGGAGCAGTTGGCTTTCTCCCACCGTTTAGAGATGCACAGCAGTGGGTACGTAAACTTGCACAAGAAGGTTGGGTATTCGACGTTGTTAGTAGTTTACACATAGACAAGTACGCACAAAAACTGCGTTATAGAAACTTAGTGCATCTGTTTGGAGATTGTTTTGACCATGTATATTGCGGACTAGACTTTACCCAAACTAAATTAGATTATTTAGAACAAGAATATAAAGGCACTAACTATTATTGGATAGAAGATTCAGCAAGTCATGCAGAGTCAGGAGCCAAAGTTGGCATGCAGAGTATTGTTATGAATCATCCTTATAATCAACACTGGACTGGTCTTAGAGTAAACGACTGGCAGGAACTATATGAGGTAGTAAATGGCAACACCACACATTGAAGCACAGGATGATGCGTATGCACCAGTAGTACTACTACCTGGTGACCCATTACGTGCTGAGTGGATAAGTCGTAACTTCTTTAAGAAACGCAAAATAGTAAACTCTGTACGCAACTGTTTAGGATATACTGGAGAATACAAAGGCATTCCTATTAGTGTACAAGGCGGTGGCATGGGACAAGCCAGTAATGCTATCTACATACACGAGTTATACAAGTTTTATGGAGTACAAACAATTATACGTGTTGGCTCAGCAGGCGCCATAGCAAACGAGTTAAACTTAGGTGACATAGTTGCGGCAACTACTGCAAGCACAGATAGTAATATGACAAAACAGTTTATACCAGGCTGGCAATTTTGTCCTACAGTAAGTTTCGACTGGTTAAAAACTTTTAGTAATGTTTGTCCACAAGCACACATAGGTGGTATAACAAGTAACGACTGGTTTTATCAGGAAGATGACCTATGGTGGTTCAAGCACCAGCGTATGGGTGTGTTGGCAGTAGAAATGGAGACGCATGTCTTGTATGCACTAGCCAACAATTTTAATCGTAAAGCACTGAGTGTTTGTACTATTAGCGATCATTTAGCAAAGAATGAATCGATGAGTAGTGTTAAACGACAAACATCATTTAATGAAATGATAGAATCTGTTCTAGCAACTGTGGAGGCTATGTGTTAAAGTTTCTTACGCCAGATAGAAAAGGCGCACAAGAACCTTATAGTTACAGATCCAGAGCAAGGTTAGTTGGTGAGTGCATATTAGAATTGTCAGAAGCAACTCAGGATGATATAGTAGTTCTTGGCCGTATACACGAAAGTTCACATGTTGACTATCTACGCAAAAACAACATACGCTATATACACGACATTTGTGATAACAAATGGCCTAAGTTAGAAAAACTTTGGACAAATACAAACAGTACAGCAACAGCAATTACAACTACATGCGATGAACTTAAACAACTAATAGAGACTAAGACAGACAAACCAGTTTATGTAATACCAGATCCCACAGAGAGACAGCGAGAAGAAGTAAAGTGGCAGCCTAAAGCAATAATTCAAGCAGTTTATTATGGTAGCGCAGGCAACTTAAAACAAATTAACTGGGACGACTACGACATTTATACATTAGACTTAAAAGTAATTAGCAACGAAGGTCCTATATTGTGGAGTTACGAAACACAAGGGAAATATGTTAAACAGTCTGACTTCGTGTTACTGCCAGTTGATAATACACATGATATGACAAAATACAAAGGTAACAACAGACCTGTTGATGCATTAATGCAAGGCAAATTTGTTGTTACCAATGCAGAAATCCCAAGTTGGTTAAAGTTAAAAGACTACATTTGGTGCGGAGACATAGACAAAGGAATTAAATATGTCAAATACAACACAAACAGTATGTTAGAACGAGTACGAGCAGGACAGCAACATGTAATTAACAACTACAGTCCTGGTGTTATTTCAGCACAATGGCAAAAGGTATATGAGGATTTAATGTAATGTGTGCTATCCACGGATTTTTTAAACAAGACGATGACTTAATTCAGCAGATGATTAAGTTAGCGCACCATCGTGGACCTGATGGCAACGGTACATGGTCTGACAGTAACATTACTCTAGGGCACAATTTGCTCAGCATTGTCGATACCGTTGACGTAAGTTCACAACCTTGGCACCACGAAGACTGTGTTTTAGTTTTTAACGGTGAGATTTATAATTACAAAGAACTACAAGGTCAACTTAAACACAAGTGTATAACAAACACTGACACTGAAGTTGTTGCGGCTGGACTTAAGGAACATGGATGGGAATTTCTTAAAGACTGTGATGGCATGTTTGCTCTTGCATTTTACAACAAGAATACACGATCCTTAATTCTTGCTAGGGACACCAACGGAACAAAACCGTTGTATTACGGATACTTAAACAATAAACTTTATTTTAGCAGTGAGATCAAAAGTTTATTACAAGCAGGGTTTGATCGTAAAATATGTAAACAAGCACTCGCACAATACTATAAGCAAGGATACAATCCAGGTTACCTCACAATGTTTGAAGGCATACGAAAATTAGTGCCTGGAGAAGTATGGATAAATGATCAAAAGGAAAATCTATTAGACTATACCATTGATACTATTAAAGAAACTAATCCTGTAGTGTTAGCAGAACAAATTAGAGAGTTGCATAAAGATAGTGTTGCAAAAACTTTAATGGGACGTAGAAACATTGGACTGTTCTTGTCAGGAGGCTTAGATTCAGGAAGTATATTATACGAAATGAAGGAACAAGGCATCTTGCCTGTAGCATTTACAAGCAGTTTCGCAACTACTGATTCTGATAGCAAACTCAATGACGATAGCAATTTAGCAACAAGACTGTGCAAAGAATGGGATATCAAACACCATCATGTGCATCAAACACAGCAGGACTATGTTGATGCATTAGATTCAACATTCTATGCGCTGGAAGAACCTAGACAGGGAAAAAGTTTCCCAACTTACTTTAACACAAACAAGTTCATTAGCGAACATGATGTTACTGTAACACTAGCAGGTGATGGCGGTGATGAAATATTTGCTGGTTACAAACATCACCGTGGAATACCCAGTTGGCAAAATAAGTTAAAAATGTTTAGCGTTCATAATAGAGTGTTAGAGAATCCCGAACTTCAGTGTACACTAGAAGATCAAATGGATTATCTTAACGAGTGGTTGCCACGTACACAATTAACTGGTGATCCTCTGAATGATTTTATGTACATAGAAAGTCTAAACAGTTTAGCAGAAGACTTTTTGGTGCGTAATGACAAATTAGGTATGAACTTTAGTATGGAAGGTCGATTTCCTATATTAGGTAGAAAGTTGCGTGATTATGTAAGAGGCATTCCTGGTAATAACAAAGTAGATAGACTGTTTGACAAACAACCTACGGTAATGCATAAGATGTTACAAAAACAGGCATACAACAATAGGCTACCTGCCTATATTAGACAACATGTAAAAACAGGCTGGCGCTTCCCAACAGACGAAATACTTATAGGAAGAATGAACGCTCCAGCAGAGAATACCGGAGTTCTTAAGGATTATATACGTGATATATTAGACGATACAGAACTAAGAGAAATATTTGAATACAACAAAAAAGATGTAGATAACACGTACCTCAATAACAAGGACTTTACTAGCCCTACTAAGGGAGTCGGTGTTAGAGCACAAAAAGAACTATTTACTATATTAAATTTTGCTATTTGGAAAAAAGTTTACAGGATGACGTTATGAAAGTTTTATTAGTTACAACATGGAATAATAGATTATATCAAGAATATGGACACAGATTTCAAAGTACATACAACTGGGAGTTTCCTTACGTTGTTTACAATGAAGATGGCACAATGTTTGACAGTATCCCAGACTTAAAAAAGTTTGTTGATAGGAATAAACGCCGTAATCCTGAAAACTTTTTAACCGATGGCGTCCGTTTTAGTTATAAAGTTTATGCATACACACATGCTATACTAACTGAAGAAAATTTCGATTACATCATAGGCATAGATGCAGACAGTGTATTTTTTAAGCCTATGCCGTTGGAAGTAATAAAGGATAAATTACACAGACCAGATGCTATGATGACTTATATGGGCAGGGGTAATCAATATAGCGAATGCGGATTTTTAGGTTTTAATATGCATCATCCAGAAACAAAAAACTTTGCTCGAGAAATGAAACGTATGTACGACGAAGACGAGATATACAAACTTATAGAACACCACGATAGTTTTGTTTGGGACTACGTAAGGGAAAAGTTTGAACTAGAGCGTGGTATAAAGAATATCAATATAGGCGACGGTGGTAAAGGTCACATACAGGCTAGGTGTGTCTTAGCAGAGTACTACGACCACACTAAAGGTCCTAAGAGAAAGGGTCTCGGGTTCAGTACTGAAAATAATTCAGCAAAGTTAAAAAGACTAGAGGCAATGCGCAGGAAATGATAAACGTTTTTATAGGATACGACACAAAAGAAAAGGTAGCGTTCAATGTTCTTAGTTATAGCATATTAAAGAACAGTACCAAACCTGTGAGTATTACGCCCATATACTTAGAAAATATCAAAGATGATTTTATAAGAGAACGCAATAACTTAAGTTCAACAGAATTTAGTTTTAGTAGATTCATTGTGCCACACCTAATGAACTACCAAGGCTGGGCACTGTTTATGGACTGTGATATGTTAATGACAGCAGACATTAATGAATTATGGCGTTTACGTGATGACAGTTACGCAGTACAAGTTTGCAAGCACGACTATGAACCAAAACATAACGAAAAGTTTTTAGGACAGGTACAAACAAAGTACGAAAAGAAAAACTGGTCTAGTTTTATGTTGTTAAATTGTAAAAAATGTACTACACTAACACCCGACTATATTATGAAAGCAAGCGGACTAGAACTTCATCAATTTAAGTGGTTAGAATCAGAAGATTTAATCGGCGACTTACCACTAGAATGGAACTGGTTAGCAGGGGAATATGAAGACAAGTTAGATGTAAAATGTGTACACTACACAGAAGGTGGTCCTTGGTTTAATGAATATGTAAACTGTAACTATAGTGAGGAGTGGCGATCTTACTTTAATGAGACTACAGAAACTAATTTATGATAAGCACAGTTACAGTTGTATATAAGTCGGAAGTAGATTTGTTGCGTACACAAGCGCAGAGCTTTGACAAATATTTAACAGACGTTGAAGACATCATAGTTGTTCAAAATGACGACTATCTTTGGGAGTTTGACACGTTATGGTGGGGAAAGCACAGCAAAAAAGTAAGACTAGTACATAGATCAAGCATAGGCTATAAAAAAGATGTCACAATAAACGGCAGAGAGTCGCAACAGTTGTGTAAACTACTTGCACCTCTTGTGTCAGATGCAAAATGGTCACTATGGTTTGATGCAAAAACATTTTTAGTAAGAGAGCTAGACCCTAGTAGTTTGTTTGAGAACAATAAGTTTAAAACAAATCAAATGCCAGTGTTCGACCAATTCAGTGAAGGCTTTAATGTCTGCAAAAAGTTACTTAAATTTAGCCAACAGGATAATATGTGGATAGCGCCTGGTGGAATGCCTTATCCTGTGAACACAGAGATCTTGCATACACTCGTGCATTATGTTAAAGTAACAACTGGAATGTCGTTAGTAGACTGGTTTGAAAAATATAGTCAACATCCACATTTCGTAACAGAAATGATATTGTATAGTCAGTTTGCGAGACCTTTGTTTACTTTGTATTATACAGACACTGAACCTACATACAAGTGTGCAAACTTGGCAGACTGGCAAATACCTGATATAGAAGAATTTTGGCAGTCACTTGATGACCCAAAAGTGCTGACAGCAAGTATAAAAGCAGATGCATATAAGTTATTGAGTAATGAACAGCGACAACAATGGCACCAATATTTAGAATCAAAAGGACTAGAGTATGACCACAAAAGCAGGTAAGGTATGGGGAGTTACAGAACTTATCCATGCAAACGGAGTTTTGGAGTTTCATAGGATAGAAGCAAATGCAGGCAAATATTGTAGTAAACACTTGCACAAAACAAAATGGAACGGATTCTTTGTAGAGAAGGGCCGCCTGCTAATTAGAGTATGGAAAAACAACTATGACTTAGTAGACGAAACAATACTAGAAGCAGGCGACTTCACAGCCGTAAGCCCAGGAGAGTTTCATCAATTTGAGGCACTAGAAGACACAGTAGCATTTGAATTGTATTGGGCAGAGTTTAATCACAGCGACATCGAAAGAGAGACAGTAGGTGGCTCAAAGGTTTAACATAGTATGTGTTAGAGTAGGTCCAGCATATTCAACAGAATATGTAGACAAACTGTATGACATGGTTAAAGCAAACTGTACCAAAGACTTTGACTTTTGGTGCATCACAGACTTGCCACACGACAATCCCAATGTCAAGTTTGCAAAAGTACAACCTTACCCAGTGCCAGTACGTTGGATGTGGTGGTACAAGATGCTGATGTTTAAATCTGATATAGGGTACACTGGTCCAACATTTTATATTGATTTAGATGTTATTATTAACAAATCTATAGACAAGTTTTTAGAAGCATGGGACGATAGTTTCTGGATTTGTCAAGATTATAATAGAAAAGTAAAGCAAGACTATCATGTCAGCAACAGTTCAATTATGATGTTTGACCATGCAAAATACACGAAATATTGGGACGAGTTTAACAGTGACATGGCAGGAGTTATGCGTAAGTTCAGAGGAGACCAAGACTTCCTTACAGCCAGGCTAGTAGAAGAACCAAAGAAATGGTGGCCTTGGCACTGGACTATTAGTTATCGTTGGGAATACCTTGAAGGTAAAGCACACAATGACAACGCTATTGTGGTTTTTCATGGTAGGCCTAAGCCACATGAGATTAATTGGGAGTTAGAAGATGTTAAGTAAGACACATACAAGATATGGCGAAATGTATTACTACAAGAACGATCAATTTATCGGTGCTAGTTTACAATACTATGGTGAATACAGTAAGTTAGAAATAGATTATGTAAGTCCCTATGTTAACGACGATGATATTATTATAGATATAGGTGCAAACATAGGCACACATACACTAGCGTATAGTAGTCTTGTTCCCAATGGACAGGTACTGGCATTTGAACCCAACAAACGTAGTTATGACGTACTAGTAAAGAATATACAAATTAATAACTTAGATAACGTACACGTATTCAGAAGTGGACTTAGCAACAAAGTGGGTCTAGATGTAATTAGCGACTACGATCCCGCAGTTAAAGGCAACTACGGCACTATGAAAACAGGTGAGGGGGACACAGTTTGTTTTGTAAACAAGTTAGACAATGTCTGTAACTTTAACCGACCAGTTAAACTAGTAAAGATAGATGTGGAAGGCAACGAAGGGGAGATACTATTAGGTGGCTTTAACTTTATAGCAAACCACAAACCTGTTATACAATACGAATGTATGACTAAAGAAGTTGCTAGACGTTGCGAGTATGTGTTTAAAAATTATTTCCCCAAGTATAAACTATACTGGATGCCTATATATAATTTTAATCAGCACAATCATAGAAGCAATTCTACGAACATATTTGTAAACAGTGGCGTTATGAATATCCTTGCAGTACACAGCA
>Ga0181597_10003423_pt1 | contig 16476 bp, 14 predicted proteins | sample 041ome_5_FD_148647 | JGI IMG/M metagenome (GOLD analysis project Ga0181597, IMG submission 148647) | Coastal salt marsh microbial communities from the Groves Creek Marsh, Skidaway Island, Georgia - 041403US metaG (spades assembly) | ecosystem: Environmental > Aquatic > Marine > Intertidal zone... | reverse complement strand
ATCGGCCAGATAGGTTACAAAATCCTCTTCTGCCCATACAAATCCTGTCTCACCCAATGCGACGATGCTATCGCCATATTTGAACCCTTCAAGGCTGCCTGCCACACGACCGACTACGCCATATAGGTTCGGGCCAGTTTTGCCACCTTTGACGATCTCTGTCCCATCTTCTTTGGCAATAAGATGACACGCCTTGCATTTTTTGAACCCTTTTTCGCCATCCTCGGCATTTCCGGTTGCATGGCTTTCCGCGCTTGCCGCACCGGCGGCAAGGCTGAGGATCGTGACTAAAGTACCAATGTATTTCATATTAGTCTCCACAACAGTATTCAAAATAGTAGTATGGCATCCTATCTACCATGCCGTTTACGATTATGCCACTGCCCGCGCCAAGGCGCATTGGCGCCAAAGGATAGTCAGCGACGCAATCAAATGGTCAATGTCTGCATCGGTGTGATAGGGCGATGGCGTAAAGCGAAGCCGCTCGGTGCCCTTGGGAACAGTCGGATAGTTGATCGGTTGAACATAGATGCCATATTGGTTCATCAAAATATCCGCCAATTCCCGACACTTAACAGGGTCTTTGATCATCACAGGGATGATATGGGACGGATTGTCCAGATGCGGAATACCTGCGCGATCCAATCCCGCGCGCAGTTTTTTGACCTGCTCGCGTTGTTTCATCCGTTCGACATTTGATGTTTTTAGATGCGCAATCGACGCGCGTGCCCCCGCCGCAACGGCAGGCGGTAACGCAGTTGTGAAAATGAACCCGCTGGCAAACGACCGCACAAAATCACACAAGTGAGTCGACCCCGTGATATAGCCCCCCATGACGCCATAAGCTTTGCCAAGCGTGCCCTCGATCAATGTGATCCGGTCGGCAAGGCCGCGTTCTTCGGACACGCCGCCGCCGCATGGACCATAAAGACCAACGGCATGAACCTCGTCCAAATAGGTCATCGCGCCATGCTTTTCTGCGACCTCGACGATTTCATCCATGGGACAGATATCGCCATCCATTGAATAGACGGATTCAAACGCCACGATCTTGGGGCGATCATTGGGGATGGCAGAGAGTTTGCGATCCAAATCTTCGGGATCATTGTGTTTCCAGATCACCTTATCCGCCCGCGAATGGCGAATGCCTTCGATCATGCTTGCGTGGTTCAACGCATCCGACAAGATTACAGCATTGGGCAACATCGATCCCAATGTGCTGAGCGCCGCCCAATTTGAAACATACCCAGAGGTGAACAGCAACGCGGCCTCTTTGCCGTGCAGATCTGCCAATTCTTTTTCCAACAGACGGTGATGATGGTTGGTCCCCGAAATATTTCGCGTGCCCCCTGCCCCACAGCCGCTGCTGTCGATCACGTCTTTCATTGCTTGGCGCACAACGGGATGCTGCCCCATGCCCAAATAATCATTGGAACACCAAACGATCACTTCGTCCGGGCCGTGATCATCATGGCTTTTGGCTTTGGGAAACGCACCGCATTTCCGTTCAAGTTCGGCGAAAATACGATAATTACCATCGTTCTTTAACTTTTGCAGTTGGTCTGCAAACAGTGCATCATAATCCATGGGAATCCTTTCGCCGATATTTTTGTTCTATGTGTTTATGTGTGTCAGGGATCATCCAACGCCAAAGCCGTGCATCTGGAACAGGCAAAACCATCACCCAATGTTCCACCAAGGCCAAAGCCGTCAGCGCAGATAATAAAGAAAAGCCAATGACCTGTGGATCAAGCGTATGCGCATATACACGTTCAATCCAACAGGCCAAGGCAAAGGTCAGCAGCGTCACCGAAACGGGGAAAAACCAGTTCATCGAGGTGATCCGGAAATGGCTGGTTAAATGGGCCAAGGCCTTTGGGACAAATTCAACATTGACCCGTGGCACCCCAAAAAACAGGTTCAGTTTGGCAAAGACACGGGCGCAGTACAAAATGACAAAGGTCCACATGCCAAAGCTGTTTGGCGCGCCCCATCCGATATAGACAATCACGCCAAGTGACGCCAAAAGCGCAATTTCATGATAGGCCAACGTGCCCCATGCCCTGACAAACCGTTCAAACGGTGCAATCCCTTGTGGGCATTCCGACATGTTCGGACCTGTGATAACGCCCGTCAAAAAGGCAAATTCGATCCAGCCCCAAACGCAGAGGACGGAAAAAAATGCCTGATAGACCGCCCATGTGGTCAAAACCGGCGCGCTGAATTCGATCCCGATCAAACCCAGCGCAAAAATGGGCACGGTCAACAGGCACATCAGTTGTCGCTGTGCCGCGGTCAATCGATCGCACAGCCTGACCGCGACCAATATAATGCCGGTGGAAAACCACCAACTAAAGATCGCGACAAGGCAGGCTATGACGATTGGGTTAGACATTAATACGACGGCTCCAGTCGCGTGAATTTAGGAACCGCATGCTTTTTCGCAGGAATGGTATAGAGCGCGACAAACGCCAACCCCGCCCGCAAGCTTGCCCCGAATTGCGCCAATTTTTTACCCTTGGCTTTGGCGGCGGCCAAATCCACATTTGCCTTTTGCAAACGCTTCAATGCCGCATCCCAACGGGGATGATCGATATCCAAGGTAATTGGAAAAATCTGTTCGCTAAGTTTCGAGGTCTTTGTAAAGACCTCATGCGCATACCAATCAGGATCTACGCCCAACGCCTTGTGAAAGGCGGGGCGTTGGTGATCGCGCACATACATCGTCCCATAAACCGCGGTGAGGAAAAATTTGATCCACCACACATTGATGCCGCGTGTCAATTTTGGATCGGTTTTCATCAACAATGCAAAGGCTTCGCCATGGGCAAATTCGTCATTGCACCATTCTTCAAACCATTTGAAAATCGGATGAAAGCGATGCTGCGGATTTTGCTCAAGATGGCGGAAAATGGTGATATAGCGTGCATAGCCAATCTTTTCCGACAGATAGGTGGCGTAATAGATGAATTTTGGCCGAAAATAGGTGTATTTCTTTTTCTGCGTCAAAAAACCAAGGTTCACGGCAACCCCTGCTTCGCGTAGGGCGTCGTTGATGAACCCCGCATGACGCGCTTCGTCACGCGCCATCAGTTGGAACAACTGCGTGATGTCCTTGTTTGATCCGCGGCGCTTCATCTCTTTGTACAAAACGCATCCCGAAAATTCGGCGGTGCACGAGCTGATCAAAAAATCGATGAATTCTTTTTTTAGCGTCGGCTCCATTCCCGCCCAATCGACGGTGTCCCAATCTTGGTTCTTTTTGAAATGACCCTTGTTTGGATCACTCAACATCCGATCAATCAGCGGATCCCATTCGTCGCGAATGTTGCTGACATCTATGGCGTCAAGCTCGTCAAAATCAGTGGTGTAAAAGCGCGGTGTCAACAGCGTGTCTTGCATCGCGACCTGTGTCGCGGCATCACTGTCAATCGTGTCTTGCAGGGCAAGAGCCTCTTCTGCGGTGGCGGCGTCTGCGGAATGCATATTCATGACAGCACCTCATCGGAAAACGAAAATTCGCACAGTTCCATGACCTCTAGGTCACCCGTCGCGCGGGTCCAAAGACGTTCAAGGGCGCTAGCGCGCACGATCACGGCATTGCGGTCTTCGCTGACGATCTGGCCAAAGGGGGCCATGATTTCAGGTCCTTCAACTTGGACCACATCCCCTGGATAAATGACTGCCCCATTGTTGAACCGCACATGGGCGTGCAGGCTTTCGAAACAGTGGCTGATTTCAACGGTACAAGGAACATATTCTTTGGTTCGTGTGAAAAATCCCATGGTTATTTTCCTTTCATTGCTTTGGCTACGAGCATGGCAAAAGCGCGGGAATTTACCGCGCCAAATCCCATCAGATCCGCTTGCCATTCGGTCTGAGGGTCGAAAATCGACAGACGGTTATTCTCCCGCCAAATAATATGAACAGGCGCATCCAAGGGTGCCCCCGCCTGGGTGCGATTGCGATCAATGACGCGCCCCACACCCGCAATAAAACCACCCTCATCGCCCGACATATCAGCCAAGAGCGTGCCATCTTCGTGATAGACGCGCACCGCACCGCTTTGATCGGCATCAATGCGCAGGGCAACCATCGCGGTAATGTCGGCCGCGGGCGGCGTGGCGGTGGCAGGCATGCCAATCACCTTTGCAATCGTGACCGCGCACAACACCAAAATGACCATGGCAAACATCGACCACAACGCAACTGCGGGAATGGTTTCATTTGGCTTTTTTGATACGTGAACGTGGGTCATATTGGTTTCCTATTGCGTTATGACACCCAATTGCGGTGTCTCGCTTTGCCTGTTGTTTTGTGTTTCGATCACGCGGGCTTTGGCGGCTTTGGCCAAAATATGCGCGACAGCTTCGGCATTTGGGATGGCACGCAATGTGGGTTGCGGTCTGGCGAAATGCCATGGCCGCGCATGGGGCCACAGGACAAGGAACGAAAACTTCGTTCCCCCTTTTGTTTCCAGCGCGATGTTGCCAAACCCATTTGCACGCTTTGCAAGCGCGGCGTTTTCGATTTGGGTAAAGGGAATGTTCAATGTCACGGTTAAGGCCGCACCGACGCGCATCGCGACCCGTTTGTTGGTGATGGTATAGACCGTGGCGCGGGATTGGATGATCCCGACGATGATGAACAACAGCGCGACCACAGCGCCGATCACCACAAAAGGCAATGAAACCGCAACAGCGCGGTCAAAGGGCACAACATCCATCACGGTCACAAAACGCCACAGCGTCAACAGACCGAAATATCCAATCACCCACCACAGGTTCATGGACGCAACCGTCAAATGCCACCAATGTGGCCGACCCTGCCACAAGATGACCTCGCCCCGAGGCAAATGTTCGGGCAAACCTTTAATGGGTTCAATGGCAAAATCATCGTGTGACATGGTCGATCCTTGTTCGGTTACAGTTGTGGCTCAAGCCGCTCAGCAGAAGCGTAAAGCGTTCCACCTGCGTAATAGGCAGAAATCTTTTCTTCTTCCAAAAGCGTGACTTGATTGCCTGATTTGTGCTTGGGAACATCGTTGAAATGTTTGCCAAAGATCGATTTGATTGCCACACGGTTGGAATGGATCCGCGCCATTGTCATAGGCACCAATCGCGTGCCTTCGCCGATGGTTGGGCCCAAGTCGATTTCCAGATAGCGCACCAGTTGTTCGGGCTCATCAATCCACATGTCACAGATATGCCCGACGATTTCGCCGTCACCTGCCATCACGGGCAAACCACGCGGATCACGTCCGCCTGCCACGAAAAATTTATCGCTGCATGACAGCGGAATAATCTTTGGATGACCATGAGCATCCAATTCCGCAAGATCGCGCCGCGCTGCCCATGCCGCAGGACCCACACCATCCTTCATTGGATTGCCGGTGGGTTCAAACGGATATCCATTTGCAACGCTGGTTTGGCGCAGGGCGACATCCCGTTTTTCACCATCCGCATTGGGAACGGTCACATCCCCGCGGCCATGGGGCAATTTGAATGTCTTGGGTTCAGGGACGGGAAACATCCCCTGATTTGCCGCCACGGACCCGTCGTCATTTTCCAACGGATAGCCTTCGCGCATATTTTCGCGCTGGATGTAAAAAATCAAAAGCGCGAAAAAGATCCAGAACAGCCACAACGCTGCGCTGACCAGATCAAAGTTTCCAAAAAATGTTGTCGTCATGTCAGTTTCCTTTCAAAACCGAGCCAATCACATCGGGAAATCAGCAAGCTGAATTCCCCCAGATCTTGGATGAGATAAAGTCGCGGTCCGACGGGCATGTCGAACCAGTGGTCGAAGTAGAATGAGCGTTATAATCAACGCCGCAATTTCAGTCATATAGACGCTGGCATATCCTGTTGCGGGGCCAGCCAAATCTGCGCCGAACGCACCGCGCAGCGCCAACATGTTCACCCCGTCGCGCAGCGATCCGCCAAGCGCGATGGCACAGCCCGCCGCCGTCGCCTGCGCAGCACCCCACGCGCCCAAGGCCAATCCGCGACCTGCGTCATTGACCACGGGCAAGTTCATCGCGGTGATCAATGTGGCCACCGCGAATAATCCCGCACCCGCACCAATCAGCATGGCACCTGCGAAAAACACGGCGGGGGATCCGATGGGATGCGATACAATCACCGCCGCAAAGGCAACGATACCCAAGCCCAAACCGATGACCATCAAACGATGGGGCAAAACGCCCAACCGCAAACGACGCGCGGCAAAGGCCAATCCGATCAAGGCCCCGATGGACCATGCCGCGGTCAACCACGTGGTCTTGGCCACGCTCAACCCCAAGACTTCACCCCCATAGGGTTCAAGCAAGACGTCTTGCATATTGAACGCCAAGGTCCCGCCAAACACGACCACAATCAACCGCCCCGCACTTGGGGTCGACATGAAATCGGACCATGCGGACGAAAACGCAGGACGTGGACGATTGCGTTCTTGCACCGACATCGGGCGCACATGTTCTTGTTTCCACAGTGCAATGAGGTTCAACACCAACCCCGTCAACGCAGCGCCCTGCACCACGCGAATAAGCGTCAGATTGGAAAAATCACGCAGCAACCATCCAATGATCACCGCAGAAATCCCCATCCCAAGCAGGTACATCACATACAACAGCGACACGACGCGCGGGCGTGTTTCATCATCGGCGCGATCACTGGCCAATGCCAATCCTGCAGTTTGCGTCATGTGCAAACCAAGACCCGTCATCAAAAATGCCAAGGCTGCCAAAACTTCGCCCGCCCATGATGGGCCGATGGTTTGATCCCCTGACAAAACGATCAACGCAAATGGCATGATGGCAAGACCACCCATTTGAAACAGCGATCCAAACCAAATATAAGGCACCCGCTTCCACCCGATGGCAGACCGATGCGTATCAGACCGGAACCCCAAAACCGCGCGGAACGGCGCGATCAAAACGGGTAAAGCGATCATAAAGGCCACGATCATGGCCGACACGCTCAATTCAACAATCATGACACGGTTCAACGTGCCAAGTAACATCACGCTCGCCATTCCCACCGACACTTGAAACAACGACAAACGCAGGATTTGCGACAAGGGCAAATCAACGCTGGCTGCATCCGCAAACGGAAGCATCTGTCGGGGCAACTGTGTCCAGGATTGGCGATTGCGGGATGTCATTTTTGGCACCCCATCGCATGTGAAATATAAAACCCAGAGGTCACACGACCCAGATCGAACAGGGTCGCCTGACCCTCGATTGCCCGGGATAGGCCAGAAAAGGACTGTGGGATCATGGTTGGGGATTTGTCCCCTTTTGGGGCCAATTTCCCCGCATACCACATCGCCATCAAAAGCGGTGTTTTGGGCGCAACGGTAAAGTTGATCTTGCCCCACGTGCGCGCGCTCAGCGATGTCAATACACGCGCCAAATCATCACGCGCATAGTAAATCATACTGTCCATCGCAATGACGTGATCAAAACCGCCCAAGGCGGGATCACACATGTCACCCACCCGAAAATCGATCTGCGAATGCAAGGTGGTCGGAATGCGTTTGCGCGCGATATCAATCAAAGACGGGCTGATATCAATCGCCACAACATCGGCGCCCCGCTCGGCAAGCGCTTGGGTCAATTGTCCGGGCCCACAGCCCGCATCCAATATCCGCGCACCCCTTAAATCACTGGGGACTTGTGCCAACAACTTGGCACGCATTTCATCACGTCCCGCCCGCACCGTTTGCCGAATGCGCGATACCGGCGCATCCGACGTCAGACGTTCCCACGTCTTGGTGGCGGTTTTGTCGAAATACATTTCGACCCGCGATAATGTTTGATGATACCCCATCAATCAAATCCCAATAGTTCAAAGATGTCACGATCCGCCAAAGGCGCAGGTGCCAATGGTTCGGTGCCATTCCACAATGTTTCTGCCAATCGGATGTATTCCTTTTGAACGGCCGCGACTTCGTCATCGAGCTCCATTTCAAAAAGCGTCTTTTTCTTGAGCCGCGAACGACGGATCACGTCGACATCGGGCATATGCGCGATGCGATTGAACCCAACGGTTCTGCAATAGCGATCCACCTCATCGGTGTCTTTGGACCGGTTCGCGACACAGCCCGCAAGGCGCACTTTGTAATTGTTGGACTTGGCTTGCACCGCCGCAATAATGCGGTTCATCGCATAGATGCTGTCGAAATCATTGGCGGTGACGATCAACGCCCGATCAGCATGCTGCAGGGGGGCGGCAAAGCCACCACAGACCACATCACCCAACACATCAAAAATCACCACATCGGTATCATCAAGAAGGTGATGTTGTTTCAACAATTTGACGGTCTGCCCGACGACATAACCGCCGCAGCCTGTGCCGGCGGGGGGGCCGCCCGCTTCGACGCATTTGACGCCATTGAACCCTTCGAACACGAAATCTTCGGCGCGCAATTCTTCGGCGTGGAAATCCACCTCTTTCAAGATGTCGATCACCGTGGGAACAAGCGATCCCGTCAGGGTAAAGGTGCTGTCGTGTTTGGGGTCACACCCGATTTGCAAAACACGTTTTCCCAATTTTGAAAACGCCGCTGACAGGTTTGAACTGGTCGTGGATTTTCCAATCCCGCCTTTGCCATACACTGAAAAGACCTTGGCGCCTTCGATTTTCATATCAGGGTCTTGATGCACTTGCACTGACCCTTCTCCGTCTTGGCCATTCAAGCGTGGAATGGTGGTATCAAGTGGGCTCATGGGTGCACCTTTCGGGTTTGGTTGCGTTTCATCATTGTGCTGCGATCCCTTCCATTCGGTCCTCAAGCGCGTCAGCCGCAGATTGCAGCGCCGCGATTGTGGCGACATCAGGTGTCCAATAGGCACGATCGGTCGCTTCAAGCAGGCGATTGGCCATGCGTGAACTTGCGGTTGGATTCAAAGCGGCCAAGCGTTCGCGCATGACCTCATCCAAAACAAAGGTTTCTGTAATACGTTGATAGACCCAAGGATCGACTTGCCCCGTGGTCGCGGACCAGCCCAAGGTATTGGTGACATGCGCCTCAAGCTGGCGCACACCTTCGGCACCATGATCCAAGAGGGCCTCGTAAAATTTCGGGTTCAACGACCGCGACCGCGTCTCAAGGGCGACTTGGTCCGACAAATGGCGGACTTTGCCCGTGCCTTTGGTGTGATCCGAAATATAGACGGGAATATTTTCCCCGTCCCGCGCCCGTTTGACAGCGCGTGAAATACCACCCAACGTGTCAAAGTAATGATCGACCGTAGTCACGCCCAATTCGACGCTTTCCAAATTTTGATAGGCCAATTCGACCTTGGACAGAACCTTTTTCAAAAGCTGTTGGTTTTGCGTGGGCTTGCCATTTCGACCATAAGCAAAGCTTTTGCGCGCCTCATAGGCGTCGGCCAATTCGTCCTCTTGGTCAAAGGCGGAACTGTCCACCAACTGGTTGACGTTCGATCCATAGGCGCCTTCGGCATTTGAAAAAATCCGCAGCGCCGCAGTTTCCAAATCCACCCCTGTTTCGGCCATATGCGCCAAGGCATTCGCCCGAACATAGTTCCATTCAGGGTCTTCGTCTGCGGCGGCGGCCTTGAACGCGGCTTCTGCCAGCATTTTGGTTTGCAGCGGCAACAGATCGCGAAAGATCCCAGACAAGGTCATAATGACATCAATGCGGGGGCGACCCAAGACATGCAGCGGGATTAAATCTGCGCCGGACAAGCGGCCAAAGCTGTCAAAGCGCGGCGTGGCCCCGATCAAGGCCAAGGCCTGCGCGATTTGCGTACCATCCGATTTGATATTGTCCGATCCCCACAAAACCAAGGCCACAGTGCGCGGCAAGGATGCATGTTTATCCAACAACATCTGCGCCTGTTGCGCCCCCAATTGGCAGGCAAAGGTGGTTGGCATCCTAAACGGATCAAACGCATGAATATTGCGACCCGTGGGCAAAATATCCTTGGACCGCACAATATCGCCACCCGCCACAGGGGGCGTAAAGCGCGCATCCAGTGCGTTCAGGATCGCAGGGATTTCCGTGCTGCGTTGCAATGCGATATCAAGCGCGGCCTTGTCCGCCGCGGACATATCGCCCAATGCCGCCGTATAGGCGTCGCGGTGCGCATCGCTCAGGGTAAGGCCCACAATATGCAGACCTTCGGGGACCAAGGCATCTTCGGTTTCCAGAACTTTGATCCACAAATCCCCAACATCCGTTTCGGAAAAATCCAACGCCTCGGCCTGATCGCGGATCAACTGTTCCAATTCCGCGCGATGCGCGTCATCGCCGGGCATTTCGCGCCAGCGTGTCAGGCTGTCTTTGAGCTCGAGCAACCCTTTGTACAAGCCCGCCGCAGAGACAGGCGGTGTCAAATGGGTGATCGTCACCGCATTGCTGCGCCGTTTTGCCAAACTTGCTTCTGATGGGTTGTTACAAGCGTATAGATAAATATTCGGCAAATCACCGATCAAACGATCTGGCCAATCCGCGCCGTTCACACCCGCCTGTTTGCCGGGCATGAATTCTAACGCGCCATGCATGCCAAAATGCAAAACGGCATCGGCCTGAAAATCGCGCTTTAACCACTGATAAAAGGTTGAAAACGCATGCGTTGGCGCAAAGCCCTTTTCGAACAGCAGCCGCATCGGGTCGCCTTCGTACCCAAAGGTGGGCTGAACCCCCACGAACACATTGCCCAAGTGTTTGCCCAGTATGAAAACCGCGCTGCCATCTGATTGTACCCGACCCGGGGCGGGACCCCATTGCGCTTCAATCTCTTCCAACCATGGGGTGTTGCGCACAATCCAATTCGCATCAACCCGCGCTGCAACATTCGCATCTTGGCCGAATGTCTTGGCGTTTCCGTTCAACACAGCGTCGCGCAACTCTGCAACGGTTGCTGGCACCTCAACGTCATATCCTGCGGCCTGCATGGCAATCAGCGTATTGTGCAACGACGCAAACACATCCAAATAGGCCGCCGTACCCGCCGCCCCTGCATTCGGCGGAAAGCCAAACAGCACGATGCTTACCTTGCGATCTTTGCGATCCGACCGACGCAGTGCGACAATCTTTTGCGTACGCGCAACCAAGGCGTCGATGCGTTCAAAACACGGCGCCATGGCACGCGCGTCTTGGGCCTTGCAAGCATAAGCACATCCTGTACAGCCGTGATCTTCGCCGTGACGGCCCGCAAAGACCGTTGGCATGGTCGCCCCATCCAATTCAGGCAGGGCAATCAACATTGTCGTTTCAATCGGGCCAAGCCCGCCTGCCGATTTTGCCCATTGTGAAAGGGTCTGAAATTCCAAAGGATGCGCCGCGATATATGGCACATCAAGCTGTTTCAAAACATCAACAGCCGCATCCGTATTGTTATACGCAGGCCCCCCAACCAATGAAAACCCAGACAGTGACACCAAGGCGTCAATGGTCGGCACACCAGCCTTTTGAAGGAACTGGTCAATCGCTGGACGGCCATCCAAACCACCTGCAAAGGCGGGGATCACTTGGATATTTTGTGCCTCAAAGCCACGAATAACCGCATCATAATGCGCGGTATCCCCACTTAGGACATAGGACCGCATCAACAACAAACCAACACGGCCAACGGGTGCCGCGACCTGAGGCAATGCCGCAAGATCGGCGGTGATTTTGCCATCGATATCAGGATGATACAGACCCACATCAGGGTATTGGCGCGGCAACGGCACCGACTTGCCCGCCCATTGTGGCACATTGGCATAGCGCGACATCAAAAACCGCAACATCGCTTCGATATTTTCGTCGCTGCCGCCCAACCAATATTGCATGGTCAAAAACCAAGCACGCAAATCCTGAGCCTTGCCCGGAATGAATTTCAGGATTTTGGGCAAGCGGCGCAACATGCGCATTTTCTTTTCGCCCGTTTCTGTCGATGGCTTTGACGAGCCGCGCAGTTTCTTCATCAAGGCCATTGTGCCGCTTTCGGGCGCAAGCATATCAAGCGACCCCATCCGCGTTAACTTGACCAATTCTGCATCACAGATCATGCCAATCATCGCGTCACAGTGATCGCGCCGCGCGACCAAAACCGGCAGAATGGGTTTTACATGGTCTTCCAGAAACAACAGATTGACGATAACAATATTGGCCTGTTCAATCGCGGCCTTGGCTGCGTCAAAACTGGCAGGATCTTCGCCCCATTGCGCGGCGGCAAAAACCGAAACCTCAAGGCCCGAAAACTCTGCCGCCATGGCCGACATCGCCCGTTCACAGGGGCGCGCACTATGGGCGTCCAAAGTGACAATCGCGATGCGATAGGGAATGATATCTGGACCGCTATCGCGCATAATGGGCCTTTGCCTCGTACAAAGTGTCGATAGAAATTTCTGCCACACCGCGATCTGCGGCGTATTTTTCGGTGTTGCGGCGGGCTTTGCCACGCACAAAGAACGGGATTTTGCGCAGCTCTAATTCCGCATCATGCAACCAAATAACATTTGCGTCGCCCATGGTTGGCGCGACCTCTGTTGGAATGGTTTGTTGCGGGGTATGCGCGGCGTGATGGCTGGGCCCTGCGGTGTCCGAGAATTCGAAATCGTCGCGGAACATGGTCAAAAGATGTTCTTCTAATCCCATGACCAACGGATGCACCCATGTGTCAAAAATGACATTCGCGCCTTCTGGTCCCATTTGTGGGGAATAGCGTGCAGGGAAATCTTGGACATGGACGGGCGCGGAAATCACTGCACAGGGAATGCCCAAACGTTTGCCAATGTGGCGTTCCATCTGCGTGCCCAAAATCAGTTCTGGTGCAAGCTCTGAAATGGCTTGTTCCAGTTCCAGATAATCGTCGGTGATCAGCGCATTCAGACCCATCTCTTTGGCCAAGGCCCGCACGGGACGCGCCATTTCGCGGTTGAAACATCCCAGACCCACGACATCAAATCCAATTTCGTCGCGCGCAATCCGCGCAGCTGTCATAGCATGAGTTCCATCGCCAAAGACGAAAACACGCTTGCCCGTCAAATAGGTGCTATCAACAGACGCCGAATACCATGGCAATCTGGAAACCACCTGTTGGGACAGATCGGGTTTTCCGATAATCGCCGCCACTTCGGCCACGAAATCCGCGGTTGCGCCGACCCCGATGGGGACGGTTTTGGTAAAGGGTTGGCCCAAGTTGCGTTCCAGATACCGGCACGCCGTTTCCCCCGTTTCGGGGTACATCAACACGTTGAAATGCGCCTGCCCCAACAGTTTGATGTCATCCGGGCTTGACCCCATTGGCGCACAGACATTCACCGCCACCCCAAGATCGTTCAGCAATCTGGTGATTTCGATGATATCGTCGCGATGGCGGAACCCTAGGGCGGTTGGGCCAATCAAATTGCAGGTGATCTCGGCCGTGCGGTCCATCGGCTTTGCCAAATGGCGCACGATTTGAAACAGTGTTTCATCCGCGCCAAAGTTTTCCTTGCGCTGATAACTGGGCAATTCAAGCGCCACGACGGGGATCGGCAGATCCAAGGCTTCGGCCAAACCGCCTGGGTCATCTTGGATCAATTCGGCGGTACAAGACGCGCCAACCAACAAAAGATCCGGCTTGAACCGTTCATAGGCCTCAAGACAGGCGGATTTAAACAAGGTCGCAGTGTCAGACCCCAAATCACGCGCTTGGAATGTTGTATAGGTGACAGGCGGTCTGTGGTTGCGCCGCTCAATCATCGTGAACAACAGATCGGCATAGGTGTCGCCCTGTGGTGCGTGCAACACCACATGTACGTTCTTCATACCGGTCGCGACGCGGATCGCACCGACATGGGGGGGGCCTTCGTATGTCCAGATCGACAATTTCATGCCAATGCCCCCAGCTTTAAGCGGTCCGACCGCACCAAGGGGCGTGCAAACAATCCCGCCAGATCAGCGGCCTGTTCATAGAAATGGATCGGGCTAAAGACCAATTCGATGGCCCATTTGGTGCGCAATCCCTGCGCCTCAAGCGGATTGGCCAATCCCAAACCGCAGACCGTCAAATCAGGCTGACACGCAAAAACGCGGTCCAGTTGCTTGTCAACGTCTTGGCCTTCGGACAACACGATGTCGCTTGGCAAGGCATTCAGTTCCTCTGACACCAGCCCACGATGGATATAGGGGCTGCCGATCTCGGTCAGGGTCATGCCGCATTCTTGTGACAAAAACCGTGCGAGCGGAATTTCCAGTTGGCTGTCCGGAAAAAAGAAGATGGACCGACCGCGCAGATTTTCCGCGACCGCGGCAATCGCGTGTTCGGCACGCGCTTTGGGTGCAGCCACGACAGAGTGCACATGGGCGCGCGAAATACCAAACCGGTCCGCAATCGCATAAAACCATTCGGTCGTCCCTTGGGCCCCGAACGGGAATGGTGCCGTGATGGGTTTTGCACCCCGACGCACCATTTCATCATGGGCGGCCCCCAAAAAGGGTTGCGTGCAAATGAATTGGGTATTTGGACCAACACCCGCATCCATGCCCGCCCGCGCCTGCGGTAGGATCAAAACATCCTCTAACCCCAGTTGGGTCAACAGGCGCACCATCTGATCTTGGACCACATCGGGCAAAGCACCCAGAACGGCCAGTTGGTGCTTTTCGCTCTGCGGCAGATCGCGAATCACTGCCTCAAGACAGGCATCTTCGCCCTGCGTAAACGTCGTTTCGATGCCTGAGCCCGAAAAATTCACCACATTCACGCGGTCTTTGTATTTTTCTGAAAGTTTTTTTGCCATCGTCGCAAGGTCGATTTTGATGACTTCAGACGGGCAGGACCCAACCAGAAACAATCGTTTGATGTCAGGCCGTCTTGACAGCAGCTCTCCGACCGTGCGTTCCAGTTCGACATGGGCATCCGCCATCCCAGCCAAATCTGTTTCTTCTAGAATTGCGGTGGCAAAACGGGGTTCGGCAAAGATCATCACCCCTGCCGCGCTTTGCAACAAATGCGCGCAGGTGCGCGACCCTACCACCAGAAAAAAGGCATCGTGCATCTTGCGATGCAACCAGATGATCGAGGTGAGACCACAGAACACTTCGTGCTGGCCGCGCTCCTTAAGAACGGGGGTCGATGCACACCCGATTTGGCTTAAATCATTAGGCATATTGCGTCTCCGAAGGGGAATGAAGCCGCGCCGTACGAAGCTTTAAAACAAATTGAACTGCATTGATGATGTAGGCCGCATAAGCAATCAACGCCAAGGTCATAAGCTGTTGCGGCGAAAGGACATTCATCATCACCGCCGCCACATAGGCAAGATGCAGGGCGATCACGAAAAAGCTAACGACGTCCTCCCAAAAAAAGGGCGGGGCCAACAGATACTGGCCAAAGACGACCTTTTCCCAAATAGCGCCGGTCACCATGATGGACAGCAACACAAAGGTCTTGATCAGGATCGAAATGTTCGCCAAATCGTACCCGTCACCCGTCGTCAAATACCACGTCACCAATGAAATTGAGATCAAAAAAACCACAAATTGAATCGGTGCCAATACACCCTGCACGATTGTCCAAATGGTGTTATCCCGACGCTTGCGTTGTTCGGGTGTGTACAATGGTTTTACCAGATCCCTCTTGGTGTCATGCAGTGGCATGGGCGTCAAACTCCCAACGCTTCTTTTGAATTAAGTATTGCCTACTTATGAAATATGTCAATATAAACTTACATTGATGGTCAAATAATGTAAAATAGTATTTACACCGTACCGAGCTCATTTTGACCAGATGAGTTGATTACCCCTCTTCGGAGATTACCTACACATGACGAAACAGAATTTATTAAATTTGACACAAGCCAGTCTGTCTGGGACACTAAGTTACAGAAGTAGTAAGCTTGGTCTTAAAACTCCATTTAAGCGTCGCCATCCTTTGCTATAACAGGGGGACGGACATGGAACAAAATGATAACTCTCAGTCAAATCGCATTCTGAAAGATCAGATTACAAGATTGGCGAATGAAGCAATCTCGGCGGCACAATCGCACCTGGGATCGCATACCAGCACGCGGCTTACTGCGGCTTCTACATGGCTGTCGACATATGTGTTGCGCTCGGATTTCGACAAACTTATCGCTCTCTCAACCCTGACGGCCCGCGGGATCACCGCCGACAATATCGTCGATCACTGCATTCCCTTCGTCGCCTGTAGCTTGGGCGAAGACTGGGTTTCGGACACGCTTAGTTTTTCCGAGGTTACGATTGGATCTGTGCATTTGCAACAATTGCTCAAACACATCACCCAATCGCGCAAATCCGATCCGCGCCGCGCCGAAGGCAAATGTTTGGTGATTGTTGTGTTAGAGAATGAACAGCATTCCTTGGGCGCTTTGGTGCTGAGTGATCAACTCCGTCGCAAAGGATATTCGCTGCGCTTGATGCTGAACACAAAACAAGCGGATGTTGTGACCCACCTGAAAAACAACTCGTGCTGTGCACTGTTGTTTTCTGCGGGATCTGAACACACCGCGCGAC
>Ga0181597_10003421_pt1 | contig 16487 bp, 19 predicted proteins | sample 041ome_5_FD_148647 | JGI IMG/M metagenome (GOLD analysis project Ga0181597, IMG submission 148647) | Coastal salt marsh microbial communities from the Groves Creek Marsh, Skidaway Island, Georgia - 041403US metaG (spades assembly) | ecosystem: Environmental > Aquatic > Marine > Intertidal zone... | reverse complement strand
AAAACAAAACAAAATTTGCAAAATAAAATGAAATGTTATAATATAATAAAATATTTCATTTAAAAAACATAATTCGGGCACACAATCATTATAGATATAAAAAAATGTATTTGCCGTAAAAAAAAGAGACTAAGACTTTAAGGGAACAAGAATGACTGATACTGATAATTCACAACCATCCGGAATGACAAAACGATCGTTCTTACAATCTGTAGGAATGATTGGTGGTACTGCAGCTGTTATGACTGCATTGCAAGGTTGGGAAATGGGCTTTGCTTCTGAAATGGACCGTCCACCAGAAATGTCCACAGATGGTAAAGGTAAAAAAGTCATTATTCTTGGCGCTGGGCTTGCTGGAATGGTGTTGGCTTTTGAGATGGCAAAAAAGGGTTATAAAACCCAAATAATTGAAGCACTTGATTATGCGGGCGGACGTTGTGTTTCTGCACGTAAAGGGTCAGTAATTGAAGAAGTAGGAAGTGAAAAACAAGTCTGTAATTTCCAAGATGGTAACTATGTCAATTATGGTCCATGGCGTATCCCTGCAGAACATAAATCAACTATATATTACTGCCGTACATTAGGGGTTCCGCTTGAAGTCATGGTCAACAAGACCGGTAAATCTTATTATTATTATGAAAATAAAGAAGGTCCTTTTAAAGGTGTTCCCATTCGTCAGGAACACGCTGATATTGATTTCAAAGGATATTCAACCGAACTACTTGCGAAAGTCGCAGATCAGGGAGCTCTTGATCAATTAATATCTCAAGAAGATAAAGAGATGCTCTTAACGCACTTAAAGCGTTCAGGTTTAATTGATTCAAAAGAATTTAATTATCGCGCAAACCGCGCACGCGGGCACAGTTCTTACCCAGGGGCCGGCACAAATTTTGGTAAACTTTCCGAGCCATATGAAATGGCAGATGTATTATCAATTGCAAACGCAAGTCGCAATGAAACGGCTGATCATCCAGCCGTTATGTTCCAAGCAGTGGGCGGGATGGATCAAATTGCACAAGGTTTAAAACGTGCATTAAAGAAAAGCCAAATCCGTTATAATTCAGAAATAACTGACATCGTTCAAGATGATAATGGCGTTAAAGTAACATATAAAAATACTAAAAATGGCCGCGTCCGCTCGGAAGAAGCCGACTATTTAATTTCCACTGCACCACTTGGTGTAATGCAGAAAATAAAAATTAATTTAAGCGAAGATATGGCAGCAGCTATTAAAGCGACAAGTGGTAGCCCTGCTTGTAAGATTGGCGTCGAATTTAATCATCGCTTCTGGGAACAAAACGATATGATTTATGGCGGAGTTACAAGCACCGATATTCCCGGACATCGGATTTTAAGTTATCCATCAGGCAATTTATTTGGAAGTGCACACGGTGATACAGGTGTAATACTTGGATATTATCCAATTGGCGGTCAATCCGTTCCAATCAGTAATTTATCAATGGCAGAAAGAACCGAATTCGCTTTATCCGTAGGAGAAAAAATTCATCCGGGTAATTATAGAAAATATTTTACAGGTGAATCGATTTCAGTAGCATGGCATAAAATGAAATATGCTCTAGCCGGTTGGGAAAATTGGTCACGTCGTGGTCGCACTCGTTCATTCCCAGTTATGCAAAAAGGCGATAATCGCATCTTTATTTCTGGTAATATTGCCTCTCCTGCCCTTGGTGGTTGGATGGCTGGTGCAATCGAAGGAGCTTGGTCAACAATGGAAGTTATTGACAAACGGGTTGCTCAACAAGGATAATCATTTAATTAAAATCGAGGACATAAAATCGTCATATTGATATCGAACTATTGATATAATATAACGTTTAATAAAAACAATATAGTGTGGTGAATATGAAAAATTACTTTAAATTACTTTTGGCCCTATTAGGCGCATCAACATTAATGACGGCAGCAAATGCTCAGGATCATTCTGCCGAAGGCGCTCAAATTTATACAGATTACTGTGAAGCATGCCATCAAATCGGCGGTGAAGGATATGAAGATATTTATCCTGCTCTTAAAGACAATGAATTTGTGAATGGCGATAAAGAAGAATTGATATATCTTCTTCTAGAAGGACGCGCAGGAATGCCAACATTCATCAGTGATTTGGAAGTTGATCAATTAACGACCATAATTAATTACATACGCAACAGTTGGGGTAATACTGCTGGTGAAATTACCCAAGAAGAAATGGACGCAGCATACGATGAGATTGCTGAAGAAGACGACGGTTTCGGACCTGGTAACTAAAATTTCATATAAATCGCAATGATTTGATTCGGATTTCATTGCGATTTTTTTTTAAACCATTAAGCTAACCCTATCCTAGCATTCCGGTGCTATTAATGATTTCCAAGGGAGAGAAAAAATGTCAAAACTAACTAAAATTGTAGCTGCACTTATCTTAAGTAGTCTTGCTGCTGTTACAGCCAATGCACAAATGATCGAAAGAACAAGTAAAGGTTTCCTTGATCCAGGGATCGCAATTCCCGCAGGTGCTGAAACATATTACATGAGTGGTAAGGGTAATCACGCATGGGGCGAAGGTTGTATGACCCGCGAAGAACGTCAAGCAAAAGGCGATGCCTGTAAACCAGGTGATATGTATGCACAAGGTAAAGCAATTTTCGAATCTTTCAAAGCGCAGCTTGAAGAGGCAGGCTGGTCACTAAGTGATGTTGTTATGCTTAGAATTTATGGTGTGCCAGGCGAAGATGGAAATGTTGATTCCGCTGGTTTCAATAAAGCATATCGTGAGTACTTCGGTGAAAACTCTACAAGCGGTAACACAAACCTTCCTTCACGTACGTTCGTTGGTATTCACTCTTTAGTGGTTTCTGGATGGTTAGTTGAAGTTGAAGCCCGTGCCATTCGCATGCCTAAATAAATAATTATACAAGAGAAAAAACATGACTAAACTATTTAAAATTGCCCTTACTGCTTTCGCTGCTATGACAATGGCCGTAAGTGCTCAAGAAATTCAACGTAACGATGAAGGTACAAACTTCTATTCAACAATTGAAGTGCCTGCAAATGCGGACCAGCTTTTCGTTTCAGGTAAAGGCCCACGCGCGGTAAACCCTGACGCACCAATTGCTGAACGCACATATGGCGATACTGGAACACAAGCGCGTAGTACATTTAACAGCATTAAAGCTGCTGTTGAAAAAGCGGGCTGGAGCATGAGCGACATTGTTATGGTTCGTGTCTATCTTGTAGCTGACCCTGAAATGGGCAAAATGGACTTTGCTGGCTTCAATAAAGCATACCAAGAATTCTTTGGTACAGGAGAAAACCCAAATAAGCCAGTTCGTGCTGTTGTTGAAATTTCCGGCCTTGCTGTACCAGGATGGCTTGTTGAAATCGATGTACGTGGCGCAAGAATGCCAGCTATGTAAAAAATTTGATAGTAATATCTTGTTTGCTTGATCAGGCGCTGAATATTTTCAGCGCCTTTTCTTTTTGATTATTCAGTCACCCACTGGAAGAACTCAACCGTATAACCGCCAGGATCACGAATTAAAAAGGCACGAATTGGGGCGGATTGATTATCATAGATTTCTTTTTCGATTTTTATGTTTTTCGCATTCAATATCGCACCGTACCATTCGTCAACATTTTTGGATACGATACTGACCATTACCGCGCTATCCGGGTTTGGTTTATGAAATCCATTTTCGGTGTCTTTTACCACACCGATAAAAGCGCCATCATTTAATTTATAAATTTTCACCCATTCATCATCATAAGTGGCGGAAAGCTTAAGCGCGTCACCGTAAAATCGGACCGCTTTATCAAAATCATCCGCGCTATAATAAAGCATCGTGATCTGCTCATCTATTTTTGGTAAGTCCATGGTTCCTGTTAAGCTCCTGTCTGTTTGTCCTTTATCCATTTGCATTGGCAGCGGTGGGCATTGCAGGCCACGTTGATCATCACCGCTTGTGTGAAAGTCAAGAAAAGCCGTTGACGCATAGGTTGCAATAGTAGGTACGTTACCCACGTAATTGGTGTCCATGACGGCATGCTCGACGGAGACTTGAAACACTTCGCCGGGGAAAAGAAGGTCCGCACTGATGGTCACATCCGTATCTGCATAAGTTAAATGGGCACCACCGCCAAAAGGCACACCGGAATGGGATATTTTCTCACCAAGACAATTGCCAACCACAGCAAACACAAGATCATCAACAAACCCGTTTTCATCCGCCCCACCCTCGGCAAAAGGCGTCCATGAAATATTGAGGTCCATGTCCGGGTCGATGTTCGCCGCATCAACCACACCACCGTCTTGCGTCAACGTGATCACGGGGCTTGCGGGAATGCGGGTTTTACCGTCCGATTTTTTGCTTAAATTCACCGGAATTTCAAGGACATTACCGCCTGTTTCCGTATAGGTAAAATGATAATCGCCATCGGGATAAAGCGCGTCCAAGTCGGCTTCGTTATCATAACGACCGCCATGGGTTTCAAGCACGCTCGGATGATCATGAAAATTCATTGTATCAATGGCCGCATGATTTAATGTGCCGCTATGAACCGCACCGCCCTCTTTTACAAAAATTTCAGCAAAAAAGTGATAATTAATCATTTCCTGACGAGATGTTTCAGCGTTTTGGCGATAATTCGCCGTTTTTCCAACCACGAGAAATTGTGTGTCCGAACTGTTTAGATCAGAGTCGGCATCATCACCGGACTGCTCAGCACAAGCCAACAGTGGCAAAAGTGATAGCGCCGTCACCCATTTTTTAAGCATTTCGTATTCCCATATATTTGTTTTAGGTTTATGGTCAGACCTTAACTTAATTTGCATGCGGAATAAAGATATAACAAATGGCCAAAACATCTAAAGAACTTGTTGATGAAGCGAATGCGGAAATTGAAACCATCACTGTCGATCAAGCGAAAATAATGATCGACGATCCGAAGGTCACATTCGTTGACCTGCGTGATGTACGTGAACTGACCGCGGAAGGCACCATTCCGGGCGCATACCACATGCCGCGCGGCATGATTGAATTTTGGGCCGATCCTGAAAGTCCCTATTATAAAAAGATATTCGGATCAGATAATAAGTTCGTTTTTTACTGCAAATCCGGCTGGCGTAGCGCGCTCGCGACCAAGGCGGCGCAGGACGTGGGCGTTAAAAATATATGTCATATGGGCGGCGGATTTGGCAAATGGGTAAAAGAAGGCGGCGCCGTAACCGCACCACGGGGCGGCAAATCACCCGCCGAAAAAGAAGGTATTTATGACCTGCTACCGTTTGTGGTGAAACCGAATAACATTGCCCGCTATGAAAACGGCAAAGTTTTCATCGGCGACCGCCGTAAATATCCGTTCGCAAAGGAAATGTATGAATGCGAAAGCGTCAGTGATGTGGCCAAAGCAATCAAGGATATGGTGACACAGGGTAGCGGTCCATGGATGGCGGCCGTAAATGCGTTACGGATGGTGTCAAACGACGGACCGGAGGCGTTAAAAGCGGCGCGTGATGAACTTGTTGCGACACGCCCAACCAATACGGCCATGCCATTAAGGCTTGATGAAGTGCTGGCGGCCGCAGCCCTTGCGGATGAGCAAGGCATCAGCGTTGACGACGCCATCAAGAACAAAATCGAAAGCATCAAAACAACCATTTATGATAATTACGCGATCCGCGCCCGTGCCATGGCCGATGTGATTGATGATGGTGACGGCATATTGACCATGTGTTTTGGCGAAGCAGGATTTTTATTGTCACTGGCGCTGGCAAAAAGAGACGGCAAAAATATAACCGCCTATGTACCAGAAACGCGTCCCTATTTGCAGGGCGCGAAATTAACTGCGCCATCGATCACCGAAATGGGCATTGAAGCCAATTTAATCACCGACAATATGCCGGCCCATGTCATGCGCGAAGGACATATCAATAAATATATCACCGCCGCCGATTTGATCACGGTGGATGGCCATGTGTGCAATAAAATTGGCACCTATCAAAATGCGATTACGGCGTTTGATCATAATATCCCCTATTTCGCGTTTGCATGGGGGCGTGATGACAATAAATTAACACGGGACGATATTGAAATTGAAGAACGCGACCCTGCGGAAATCAGGCAAGCGCTTGGTCAGGCGACCACCATTGATACGGTCGGTGCGCGCTACCCGACATTTGATATAACGCCGCCCAAATATGTAGCGGGCGTCGTCACCACATCCGGTGTCGTGAGCCCATATACATTAAAAAATATAAAAGATTGGTAGGAACATGACAGCAGCAATTTTAGGGGGCACCGGCATATATAATCTGCCCGGTATTGACGTGGAAGAAGTCCGTATCACCAATCAATATGGTGACGCGGTTTATTACCAAGGGAAAGGCGATCATGCGGATATTATATTCATGACCCGTCACGGTGTCGATCACACCACCCCACCCCATAAAGTCAATTACCGCGCCAATATGAAAGCGTTAAAAGACGCGGGCGTTAAACGCATCATGGCCACCTATGCGGTTGGGTCGATCACCGCCAAATATCAGGTGATGGAGCTTGGCATTATACGGGATTTCCTTGATTTTACTTCAGGTCGAGAATTTTCATTTTTTGACACCATCGAGCTCGGCATCGGCCACGTGGAAATGAGCATTCCATATTGCCCAGTGATGAGCGCCAAGGCGATTGAGCTGGCGGATAAGCATGATATCAAAGTGAATGACGGTGCCACCTATGTGGCGACCAATGGCCCACGGTTTGAAAGCCCGGCGGAAATAAAAATGTATCAAATGCTGGGCGGTGATGTGGTCGGCATGACGGGTTGCCCAGAAGTTTACCTTGCGGGTGAGCTGGGTATGGTGATGGCGGCGGTAGCGCTTCCGATAAACCTCGCTGCGGGGCTCGAGGAAAAAATAACCATTCATGAAGGTAATATCGACGAAGTGCGCGCCAACATGGTGCGGTTAATGCTTGATGTGTTAATGAACACCAGCGATGATCAATGCGAAGCCCCCATATTGCTATAGGAAATAGAATGAGTGATTTTGAAGCGATAAAACAGTTAGATCAATTTGCAGAAGTGTGTGACTGGCTCGCGTTTAAGGGATGGTCCGAGGCAGAAGGCGGCAATTTATCACTGCGCATCGATAAGGAAGACGTGCCGGAAAGCTTAAGATCAAGCGAGAGCGCGGCCACCCAATTACCGCTTGAGGTCACGGCGATTGCGGATATGTATTTGTTGATCACCGGATCAGGGACACGGTCACGGGATATATCCCACACCCCCGAAGCGGACCTTGGATTATATAAAATCGCGGCGGACGGCAAATCATACCAATGGATTGCCGGCAATGATAAACCCACCAGCGAAATGCCAAGCCACTGCGCCATTCAAAATGAGTTTATGGTAAGCCGCCCCGATTTTCGCGCGGTTGTGCATACCCATCCTGTGAAGCTTATTTCGCTTACGCATATACCGGAATTTCATGACCCGAAAGTGTTATCAGACATCATACTCGGATTACAAAGTGAGGCACGCATCCAACTTCCCGAAGGGATTGGCCATTTACCGTTTCAAGTACCGGGCAGTTTGGAGCTTGGGATTTTAAGCGCCGAAGAAATAAAATACCGCAATGTGATCCTGTGGCATATGCATGGCGCGCTTAGTGTCGGCACGTCATTAAGTCACGCCTTTGATCAGCTTGAGGTGGTTGAAAAAGCCGCCGATATTTTCTGGACGTTAAAAAAGGCGGGCTATGCTGTGGACGGCATGCTCCAACAAGACCTTGACCAATCAATGGATTATTTCGGCAGAACCGATAGATATAAAAACGCATTTTCAGATAAAATTGAAAGAGATAAAAAGTAAAATGAGCAAAAACGGCAAAGTATCCCCCGACGCGGGCATGGGCACCATCGTAAACCACGTGGGCGAAGGCATTCATGACAAACATTCCCATCAAATGCCCATTTATCAAACATCCACATTTGGCTTTGAAACGGTGGATGATGCCGCCGATGTGTTTGCGGGACGGGTCAAGGGGTATGCTTATACCCGCACCCATAACCCCAATTATGATCATTTGGCGAACAAAATCGCCTATATGGAAGGGGTCGACCTGATTAAAGCGCACCCTGATGCGGAACCCTATGACATTGTCATGGGGAAAGTGACATCATCCGGCATGGGTGCCACATCGGCCGCGGTGCTCGCGCGTATCGGATCGGGGGATCAAGCGATTGTGCAAATGGGGCTTTACGGTAATACCTTTAAATTTTTCAATGAAATGGCACCGCGTCTTGGCATTGATGTGAAGTGGGTGTCGGACACCAGTCCCGAGGGGTTAGAAACCGCCATCAACGCCTTTCCGGATGCGAAACTGGTGTTTGTTGAAACGCCGTCAAACCCAAATTTGGAAGTAATTGATTTAAAGGCATTATGCAAAGAGGCCCATAAACACGACATGTGGGTGATGGTTGATAACACGTTTGCGACCCCCTATCATCAACGTCCGCTTAATTTCGGCGTTGATGTGGTCGTGCATTCAACATCAAAATATATTTCGGGTCATGGTCAAATCATTGGTGGCGCCATCGTCAGCACGCATTTGGATTATATGCATCCGGGTGGTAAGGGCGTGGGGCTTACTTATAAAATGTTGGGTGTTGCGCCAAGTCCGAAGGACACATGGTTGATTAATAACGGCTTAAAAACATTTGAAATCCGCATGCAGCGCCACGCCAAAAACGCACAAATGATCGCCAAATGGTTAGAAGCGCGTGACGAGGTCAAACAAGTTTTTTATCCGGGGTTACCAAGCAACCCGGGGCACGAACTCGCCAAAGCACAAATGATGAATGGTTTTGGTGGGATGTTGTCGTTTGAACTGCATGACGGTAAAAATGGCGGTGCTGAAAATGGCAAGGCGTTTACAAACGCCCTCACCGTTCCCACCTTGGCGGTATCACTTGGTAATGTGGATAGCCTGATACAACATCCCGCCAGCATGACCCACAGCGCAACCCCCAAAGAAGACCGCGAAATCGCAGGGATTACCGATGGGATTATCAGGTTGAGTGTGGGCATTGAGAATGTAGAAGATTTGATCGCTGATCTTGAGCAGGCTATGAGTGTTGTTGGGTAGAGATACGCTCCGTCATCCTCGGGCTTGACCCTGGAATCTATTGGTAGACCTAAACATGAAACTATTCACTACGATTAGGGAAAATAAGACTTGGAAAATCTAGTTGAGATATTAACACATAAAATTAATGATAGTTTTATTGCTTATTATCATGATTGCAATAACAATGAGTATGACCATGTTGGCCTTTTAACTGAGAAGGGAGCAGTTTTATTTCAATACGATTTTTGTGAAAGAGAAAACGAAGTTGTTGAAAAATGGGATATTTCAGAAACATTTAACCTAGGATTTAAAATTATATCTGAACAAGAATTTTTTAAATTAAAAAATTTACATCAATCTAATAGTGTGACTTTAGATGAGAAGCTATACTTAAAAGAAAATAATTTTTCCAAGAAAATAAATATAATAAATGCTTTAAAATTTATTAGTTTGGAGATCATAAATAATCCCCTAATCATGGCAACACACAAAATAAATGTTTAGCATACATTATAAATTACCTCTATGGTGAAGAAGAATATTATTAAATAATACATGTTTCACTATCAACCCCTTCTAAAATTGGCGTTAATTATGTTAATAGTATTGAAAAATATAGAATTGTTTCGAAATTATATTATGAATGTTTTTGTTATGGAGTTGAGGAAAAAAATTTTGAAGAAGCTTATGAATGTTTCTTGAAAAATTCTATAACAAGATGAAGGGGTTACAACTTTTTTATCTTATTGATGGCTTAAAGTCGAAAATATTAGGTGTAATTTTGTTAATTCAAGAAGAAATCAATGGGGTCAAAGTAAATTGATTTTCACAACCCCTCCCTATTCTCATAAATTTATCTATTGATAGAATTTTCCTCCCTGAGCACTTAGGTTTTTTGTTTGATGGGGGCTTTGCCCCCGGTCTCGCGACCTTCCCCTGCGCGAAAACGTTCGCGCGGCGCAGAAGCGCCGTTCTCAGACCTCAAAGGATTGAGGTCTTCGGGTATGATCATAAATCGGTAGGTTTATTGTATGGTCATAAAAAAAGGTGCTCCCTGAGGAAGCACCTTTTTCAAAATATTTTAGAAATCAACTATTTCAGTAGAATAACAACGCGACGGTTGCGGCCTTCTTTTACGCCGTCGGCGGTGTTTACTTGCGTATAGTCTTCGCCGTAGCTTGAAATTGAAATGGTTGAGCCGTCGATGCCTTCCGCGATTAGGGCGTTACGAAGCATTTCCGCGCGTTTGCGGGCAAGGTCATCATTATACGAACTCGCGCCGGAACGGTCGGCATGACCGGACACTTCGATCATGATGTCGTCGACTTTTTTCGATTCCATCGCGGCGCTTTTAATGGTGTCTGATGCCATTGAAGTGATGTCGCTGCTGTCGAAATCGAAATAAACGCTGTATGGTCCTTTATTGACCTGAACCGGTTCCGGCATTGGTGCCGGTGGTGGCGGTGGTGGCGGTGTTTCAACAACCGGGGCTGGCTTTGGGGCCGGTTACGGTTTTGGTTCCGGTGTCATAATTGGTTGTGGTTTCTTTGCCATTTCGTCGTTTTTCTTGGCACCGAAATAATATGTCAAACCGACACCGAAGTCATGGACGTCGTAATTGGCGTCAAAGCTGTTGCCGAGGCGGTCAACCATATCCATTCCTTTGGTGCCCATGTAACGATATTTCACCGACATATCAAGGTTATCCGCAAGCGGTACACGAAGCCCCGCAAAGGCCTGATACGCCAGATCCGTATCGGAACCGCCACCATAAGGCGCGGCGCTACCGGCGACGACGATTTCGCTCCATTTTAGATTGGCCATACCAACACCGAGACCAACGAAGGGTTCAATGTTGCTGTCGTTAAAGGTGTTTTCAATATCAAACACCGCATTGACCATATAATAGGTCAGGTTTGATTTACCGCTTGTGGCATTGTTGCCCGAAAGGCCAAGACCCGCATCATTGGTGATCGAATAACCGTCGATTGAGTGGAAATGCTTACCGATTTCACCTTCAAGGCGGAAATTTCCGTAATCATAACCGACAATACCGGCGAAACCGCCGCCATTGCTAAATTCGTTTTGAAGATCAAGAACTGATCCTTATGATTGTTCGTTGCCAAGGACACTGAAATATCCGTCGGCGCCAACTTACCGTTGGCCTTCTTTCGTGTCTTTACTGTCTTGTGCATTTGCGACCCCACCCACAAGCAAACAAGCAGATACACTTGTCATAAGAAATTTTTTCATAATACTATCCCGTAATCTATTTTAAATCCGCATGTAACGTCATGCAAGTTTTACTGATAAAGCTGCAATTTGTCACAATTGGGGCTCTTGTTACAGCAGGCGGGCGCCATAGTCGAGCGTTATTATCAACATCGGGATATACAGGGTGACATCAGATGTAAGGATAGTTAAAGTAGGGGCATAAAATTTAAAGGAATTATAGATGAAAAAAATTATTGGATTGATCGTGATTACGGTTTTGGGGATGGTTTCGGTGGCGCAGGCAGACGGCACCTATTATGTGGTGCGCCATGCGGAAAAACAGGACGGCGATAACCCGGTCCTGACCGAAAAGGGAGTTAAACGCGCCGCGCATATCGTCGGGATGTTAAAAGATGAACCAATCAGCCGCGTGTTTTCAACGGAGACATACCGCACCGTGATGACGGCGACGCCAACGGCGGCGGACCGCGGCGTTGCGGTTGAGCTTTTTACCACGGACGATCTTGATGGATTTGCCACTATGCTTAAAGGGCTTAATGGCACATTTTTAATTGTTGCGCACAGTTCATCGACACCTGATCTCGCGTCGCTGCTTTCTGGGACAAAGCAACCAAAACTTGCCGAGACCAATTATGAACAGATGTTTAAAGTGGTGATTACAGACGGCAAGGCCACATTAAAGCAGTTTCAAACGACATTTTAGTTTGATGGGGGGAACTATCGTTCGCTACCCGCTCACTACATGAGCTCCCCGCGGCCTCGCGGCCTCCCCCCTCAAGGAACTTAAAACAATAAAGGGTTTGTGATGAATACATTTCTTTTTGATGCCATTGGGATGCTTGGAGTTTTTATGATCCTGGCGGTTTATTCGCTTGTGCAGCTCGATAAAATGGATGTGAAGGGGCTGTTTTATTCTATCATCAATGCGGTTGGGGCGGTTTTCATTCTGATCTCGCTGACGGTGACTTTTAACATGGCGTCCTTTGTGATTGAATGCGCGTGGTTGGTGATTAGTCTTTTTGGAATTTTTCAAGCCCTAAAAAGGACACGATCAAATGGCTGAGGTGACGATATATCTTGTGGATGCGTTCACGGCCACCCCGGGAGAAGGAAACCGCGCGGGTGTCGTGTTTTATGCGGGTCATTTAAGCGTGGATGAAATGCAGGCAATTGCCGCCTTTGCCAATGTATCGGAAACGGCGTTTTTAATAAATGCTAACGCGGCGGATGATTATGACCTTCATGTGCGTTATTTTACCCCCTCGACCGAGGTGCCCATATGCGGCCATGCGACCATCGCCAGTCATTTTTTGCGAAGCCTTAAATTAAACCTGCCGAGCGGACGGGTGATGGCAAAGACAGGCGCAGGCATACTTCCCGTTGATATCGAAAGAACTAATGATGATATCAAAATTATCATGACACAGGGAAAGCCGGAAATTGGTGATATTTTAAACGAAGATCATATCGATGAAGCCTTATCCGCCTTAGGGCTTTTAAGAAATGATCTGATTGAAGACTTACCCGTTCAGTCTACGTCAACGGGGCATGGGAAAGTGATTATTCCGATCAAAGAGGTCGAAAAGCTTCATCAATTAACGCCGGATAAAGAAGCGCTTAAGCGGCTGACCAAAAAAATCGGACATACCGGCTATTTCGTGATGACCATTCATGATGATGGCCCCTATAAAACCCATGGCAGGATGTTCGCCCCCGCCATTGGTATTGATGAAGATCCCGTCACCGGAAATGGCAACGGCCCAGCGGGGCTTTACATGGCCCATCATGGGGTTTTAGATTTTGATAAGAGCACTTCATATTATGGTATTCAAGGGGAAGCGATGGGAAAACCCGGCGTGATTGAAGTGCGTGTTTTTAAAGAAAAGAACGCCATTTCAAAAATACAAGTGGCGGGATCAGCCGTTGAAGCGGGTCAGTTAAAATATAATATTTAAAGACCCGTTTTAATGATTAAATTGATGGTGACTTCATTATCGACGAGAAGTTTTTCGGCGGTGCGAACTTGCTTCTTTATGGGCAGGAAATAACCGCCCGTATCTTTGCTCGGAAACATACTGGTTTCCCAAGTGGTATCGCCAATGGTGGCTTTAACCTTAACGGCGCCCCAACCGCGGCGTTTCTTCCCCGTATTAGCAGGATCAGTGAAAAACTTCACTTGCGCGGCTTCTTCGTCTTCGATACTGAGGAAATGCCAGACCGCCTTTTCACCGTGATATATCCTGAGTGCTGTCGTGATGTTAAAATTTAGTTCTTCCATTATTTCCCTTCAAAATCTTGACGCAACTTAACCAACATTTCTGCATCCGATTTATTTTTAATAATTTCATCATCACTTAGTCCGTCAAGCTCATGGGGGAAAATAAGCCAATCTTCGGTTTTATGGACGAAATAATCAGGCACCCGCTCGGTCATGTTTTTCCCCGGTTTATAATAAACCGTTCCAACCCGAACATCCGCAGGCATGTTTTTACGCATTTGTGTTTCTAAGGCTTCTATGATGGCTTTGATGCTGCGCCCGCTATCAAATACGTCATCAAGGATCAGAAGCTTATTTTGTTCATTCATATTTTCCACAAGATAATGAAGCCCATAAACACGTACGTTTTTATCTTGCTGCCCGATGCCCGTATAGCTCGCGGTGCGGATGGCAATATGATCTGATTTAATATTACAGAAATCCATCAATTCCTGCACGGCGATGCCAACCGGCGTTCCACCCCGCCAAACACCAACAATAAAATCAGGACGAAAACCGTCACGAATGATCAGTTCACCAAGCTTTAATGATGCGCTCAATAAATCATCGGCAGAAATATATATTTTGTCCATGAATGACTCCTTTTGCACACTATAACCGCGGCATAAGAAAAAAGGAATTTCATTTTGATGATCTTACGCTAGAATAGTTTTCATGATTAAGAGTGCTCTAATTTTTGTGATCGTTACGTTATGTTTTATTGGCATAGAAGCCATTAAGGACCGTGACCGTGATCCAAATAATTTATTAATCGTTGAGGTGAATACTTCAGCGGACCGCACAGGGTTACTTAGAGCACAACTTGACGAATTTGAAGCCGATAACCCCGGACTTAAGGTTGATGTGATCTCGCTATCCTGGGGACAGGCTTTTGAAAAATTAAGCATGATGATCGCTGGCGGTCAATTTCCGGATGTGATTGAAATGCCGGATTTCTGGCTATCGCGATATGTTAGTGCCGGACAAATTGCCGACCTTACCCCTTATTTAGCAGACGTCGAATTTGATAATGATTTAGAAGAAAATACTTTTTCTTATGGCAGCGTCAATGACCGTGTCTATACGGTTCCTTATGGATATTACCTACGCGCAATGCTTTATAACAAGAAAATTTTTCAAGAAGCGGGCATTAAAAAACCACCCTTAACAATGGACGAGTTTTACGAGACGGCCGCGACCATATCGGAACTGCCGGGTGTATCTGGATATTGCCACCACGGTGGGCGTGGCGGCGCCGTTTTTTATTATTGGATCATGACCACAATGAATGGGTCCAATGCTTTCTTCGATGAAGAGGGCAATAGTGCATTTTATAATCAAGGGGCAATTGATGGTTTAACTTTTATCCGCGATCTTTATAAAAACGGCTATGCCCCACAAGACAGTCTTAATTGGGGCTTAAATGAAACAGTAAGTGGTTTTTATAGCGGTACGTGTGCCATGCTGCATCAAACGCCTGATGCATTAAACGGTATATCAAAACGCATGAATGATGGTGATTATGCCTCTGCACCTATGCCGCTTGGACCATCTGGAAAAAGTTTTCCGCATCTCGGATATATAGGCTGGTCGATCATGGAAGGGTCTAAGAAGAAAGACGCCGCCTTTAAACTCGTGCGCCACTTACTAAAACGTGACCAACATGAAACGTGGGCAAGACGAGGCGGGCTAGTGCCAATATATAAAGGTATAGCAAGTGATATATTCGCCGGGAGTGATGTAGGCGCGGGATGGTTGCAAACGACGGAAGATGATCGTTGGGATTATATGATCAATCCAAATTATTTATCTGATATCGCCGAATTTGACAGCATTCAAGTGATACAAAGTGGGCAGGCCATGATGCTGGGTGAAAAGACACCAGAAGAAACCGCACGTGCGTGGGCTGATTTTCTAAGCACCTCACAAAAAAAATGGCTTAAGGAACAGGGAGAAGCCAATGATTAGCATTCGTGAACCTTGGTTATACCTCGCGCCTACGCTTCTTTTTATTTTTCTGCTCGTTTTGGTGCCACTGATTACCGGTATTACCTATGCCTTTTATGATTTTAACCTTATTAGCGGGACCAAAGAATTCGTCGGCTTAGATCAGTTCACCCGTATTCTTAGTGAAGATGCTTTATTTACCAAAAGTCTCCTCAATACGCTTTTCTGGACATCGGCATCACTTTTCTTTCAATTTACTTTAGGACTATTGCTCGCACTTATTTTAAATAGTGGATTTCGTGGAATTCAATTGGTGCAGCCAGTACTTTTTATTCCCTGGGCTGTTCCAAGTTTCTTGATAGGCTTAATGTGGGTGTGGATGTTTAATCCTGTTACTGGTCCCCTTCCTTATATTTTCGAAGCGATCGGAATTTTAAATGAGCCTGAAAATATTTTAAGTGATCCTGACTTGGCAATGTGGGGACCAATTGTGGCAAATATCTGGTTCGGCATACCGTTCTTTACCATTATGCTGCTCGCAGCATTAAGGTCAATTCCAAACGATATTTATGAAGCCGCCAGCATTGATGGCATTAGCGGTCTACAAGCCTTTAGGCATATTACGGCCCCCTTAATCGCACCAACGATTATCATTACATTATTGATTAGAGCCATTTGGATTTCCAATTTTGCTGAAATTATTATTATGATGACTAATGGCGGCCCTGCTAATTCAACACAAATTGTCGCCACTTATATTTATGATACCGCCTATCAAAAAATGGATTTTGGTTATGCCTCAGTCATATCGATCGCGCTTCTCAGTCTGTTGATGATTTACGGTCTTATTCTTGGTCGAATTCGTCAAAAAATGACAACATATTTTTAGGGAAAGGTATTAATGCTTAATAAATCAAAATATGCCTT
>Ga0181597_10003420_pt1 | contig 16496 bp, 12 predicted proteins | sample 041ome_5_FD_148647 | JGI IMG/M metagenome (GOLD analysis project Ga0181597, IMG submission 148647) | Coastal salt marsh microbial communities from the Groves Creek Marsh, Skidaway Island, Georgia - 041403US metaG (spades assembly) | ecosystem: Environmental > Aquatic > Marine > Intertidal zone... | reverse complement strand
TTTGTCCGCAATCGAATTCGGGTCGTCGGTGATTTGGTAAGGCTTGGCGATACTGAGCGGTCCCTCGGCCATGTACCGAATGATGTCCCCGGCAACGCCCATAATCTGTGTCGCTTCGGCACTGTTCACAGAATAGAAGTTGGGATAGTTTTCCAAGCCATGCTTGCGAGCCGACGACAGAATGGCCGGGACACTTTTGACAGACGTGGCATAAGCCACCGTGCCGCCTTGCCACTTAATGATGCGGTCTGTGCCGAAGTAGAGTTTCAGTTCGCCACCATGATTGGTGGGGACAACATCGCCACGAGTGCGGAGGCCCGGCTTCTCTGGGTTGAACTCAGGTTCTGTATTGATCAGTTCATTGAGTCGTGTGATATGCTCTTGCGGCGTCACACGCCAGATACGTGCGGGAGATGATGTGGGTACGAGTTTGATGTCATCGGGTAGCGGGCCGAAGAGCAGGGCATGATCAACAAAGTTCCCTTTGTGGGGATCGAGGTGAGCATGAAACCCGCCCTTATCGCGCATCACGCGTGTCATTTCGGCGACGATCCAGTCGGAAAACTGAAGTCGCTCAACGGTATCGGGCCGAGGCATTTCCTCGGGAGGCATCTCTCCCAGAGTGACCTGCGCCCAGACCGCTTTCCAGGTACTGGCGTTGACTTCATCCACTGGTCCCAAGTCGTGCAGAGAGAAACCCGCTTCGGGTTCCGAGTCGCCATGACAATCGACGCAGTGGTTGCTGATAAACTTTTTCGCAAAGCTGGCGAAATTTTTATCGACTGGCTGTCCCGGTGTGTAATCTTCACCAGAGGCCACTGTCAACATGCTGATTGAAAGTAGAACAGCCCCAACGAATTTCACCTTAATCATACCAGCAGTTCCTTCAGCGGACCGGTTCCGTCGTCGAATTTCTTCGCGAGTTGTTCGTTCATATTGAAGCGTTCGCAGTCTTTACCGGCGGCACACATCAACGTGGCGTACAACGCATTGATGGGGCGTTTCCCATCTAACTGTGTGAAGCAACCGGTTTTGAACGCGCCATCCAAGTCGCCGAGAAGCATGACCGGCCAGTTAGCACCACTGGTGTGCTGCTTGTCGGCATTATTGCTTGTGTAGACAATCAGAGTGTGATCCATCATGGTGCCGCTGCCTTCGGGCACGCTTTCCAACGCTTCCATCATTCTCACCAGCATACGACTGTTGTACTGACGAATTTTGATCCAGATCGGATTCTCGGGTTGCTCCATGTGACCGAGATTGTGTCCTTGCTGTTCAACGCCCAGTCCCTTCCAGGCACCGAAAATTTCACCACGACCGGAGCCGATGGTCAATGTATTGGTGATACCCGAAGTAAGAGCCGAGATACCGAGATCCAGCAAGACATCGTGCCAATCGGTTTCAAATTGTGGCTTGGTGTATCGTTCATCCACTTTAGGTGCAAACTGACGCAAGTGGCTGGAGACTTTGTCGAGTCGATCTCTCAAGCCGTTCACATCGCGGAATCCTTCGACATATTGGCTATATCGCTGCTTCTCAGACAGGGGCAGTGACTGTCCCTTCACGGCGGCGAAACTTTCGATCTGATTGAACAGATTGGAACGCGCTTCGTGCTGGAGTCGAATGTCGCCGGTGGAGATACCGCCGTACAACATCTGATACAGATGATTCGGGTTTGAGTGCATGAAGATCGGTTGGCCGGCACCACTCGCCGAGAGTGTGGCAATCGTCGGCTTGGTGGTCATGTTCTCGATAGAGTCCATGCCGATGCACAGGTGAGGGAGAAGTGTCTCTGGCAACACTTTGCTGATCTCATAATCGATGGTCGAGGCACTCGGGGGCACACCATCACTGCCGCGGTAACCGCCAAGTGCTCCGAAGAATGCACTGTGCGAGGGACTGGTGTGAACGCCGTGCAATCCGTTGATGATGTGCAGTCGTTCTTTGTACGGTTCGAGCGCTTCGATTGGCTCGGGAAGTTTGGCAGTCGCCAGCGAACCACTGTTGCTCATTCCTTCGGGGATGCAGGTCTTCGGATCGAAGCCCTGATTCTGCATGAAAAAGATGACCCGTTTGGGAGTCCGGGAAATGCCCGGCAAAGCGAACAAATTGCTATTGTTCGTCAGAGATGAAAGAAAAGCGGCACTGGTGCCAGCTGTGATTCCGCGAAGCATGTCTCGGCGATTAATCATGTTTTCTATCCGTGATAAGCAGTGGAGAGTTGATGAGAGTGAGTCATCATCAAATCAGGCTGGAAATGTTGGCAGGTTAAAGCGTGAGGTTAATTCATCTTACATCATATACGATGCACAACGCGACCTGATTATTTTTCTTGATCGGCAAAAAAGCCGAGAAAGTCAGCATATTTTTGTTCAGATGACCAGATAAAGCCTACCATCACACCGCCCATAATCTCCTCTAACCTCAAATATAACAGTCGTTTACGGAGAACACGGAGTCCAGTAGAGTTCCAGACATGTCTAGCCGAGGAGAGAGCCGCGGGTCGAATTTTTGACGCAAAGTCGCGGAGAAAGAGAGAAACGAGGAGAGGACGAGATGAACAGTGGGACTGTGCTGACGTTTCCAATCTACTGATGAACGCTCTCGCTTGTTCTTGGGAGTGGATCGAATCCTGAAGTTTGGAATTGTGAGTAAGACGCATCGTCTATTAACCCGCTCGTATGCATCATTTGGATTGTGGCAGCGTCCATTTTCGATTTGGGCCACACGTACAATCTCGCGTTGTATGAGAAGAAGAAGACGCCGTCTTTACGGTCGCTGATAGGGATCCTCGCATTGCAGTAGGCAGCCCTTCGACCGATTGGTCTTGAGAAACCGACCGCGAAAGACTCAGAATGATTCGACCAGCTCTCCTGCGACAAGATGATGGCCTGTGCGAACTGGCTGCGTCTGGGCGCAAGATCGGTTTGCACTGCTTTCGTGGATGGCATCTTTTCTGTATCAATACCCCAGATTTCATAGGACAGCTTCTGTGATGTGGCAATCTTCTCGATCGCTCGCAAAAATCCAAGCGGTTCTGCATAAGATTGATCGATTAAAATAAAGTGCGAACCTAAAATGATAAAGGGGTTGAATGGATCGGGCTGGATGAAGGAAAAGCCCCCATCCTCTTCTATCCTCTGTTCCTTCAGTAGCTCTGCTGTTTTCGTGTCGGTAGACGCTACCAGTTGAAGCAGGAACCAGCGACGCATAGGGCGACCTCCAGGTTTTTTGAGATCTGTTGTCAATGCTTCAACCCACCAGCGAAGCCGTTCTTTGTCTTGACGAATTATCTCCGCGTTCCGATCCAAGTATCCCCAAAGGAGGTCTTTCGCGCTGTCCAGATTTGCGATTACGGTATCGCCCCGTAAGTCCATTTCGAAAGTATTTGCATCGTCGCTCCCTGCTATGTAATTTTCGAACAACAGGTAAGCCCTCCAGATATCCCAATCCAGTCTGCCATCATCAAGAACAGTTTCAGATCGATAGAGGCGTTCCAGAATTCTCTCATAGAGATAATCGTAAATTCGAATATTATCGGGATTTCCAAACTCTCGTAGGTAATGAGCAAGAAATGCGGAAGAATCCAACACAGGATCAAGAGGAGCGGTCACGAGCGTTCCGCCATATCCACTTTTCAGTTCGTCGATCACTTCGGTGATTCTGTTAAGATCGAGTTGCGAAACATTGAAATCGGGTGCATTTTTTAGCGAAAACGGACCTGCGAGTAATTCACTATTACAACAGGGGCCCCACTCTCCTGGTTTCAATGCTTTCAGTGGTCGTTTACTCGAATCAACAATCGGGTTTGAATAAGAATCGATGATTTCAATCCCGGTCGGATTCCAAAAGTGTTCATTCACGAATGCAAGAACCTCGGAAGATGGATCCACACTATCTGACGTGTTCGTCTCTTGTGGTGTTTGCGAGACGAGTATGCTAGCCATCACAAGGGCGAGCACAGCAACACTCATCGCAGAAATTTTCTCGTTCATAAGGATATCCTTGGGGGATCGAAAGATACGTCCTCCATCTTACCAATTCGCAATCGCTTCGGTAGATTTCTTCTCTACCGGTCTCTTGTGTCTGGCGACACCCTGTGAAAAGTTTTTAGTTTGAAGGTTTGAGTTTTAAGATTCACTTCGGCAGGGAGGCCCCAGCCCTACAACAATCAAGATCCGTGACACTCCGTTTCCTTCCGTTTCATCCGTGTTCTTACTTCTTCCCTTTGCGTTGCTTTGCCACTTCGCGAATTTGCGTCGAAAAAACATCGGGCAGAGTTGCCCCTGCCCGATGTTCAATGACATTCGACGCATCCCACATGCTCGCGCATGTGGGCTATCGTCTAATCTTCCGCACGGGAGCCGTCGCCGCACATCTTTACCATGCGTGGTTCAAAACGAGCGACCTTTTCGACGAGGTCTTTCTGGGCGTCCATCACCTCGTTGATGTTCTTGTAGACGCCGGGGACTTCATCGGCTCCTGCCGACAGGATCTCGATTCCCTTCTTCGCCAGATCATTACGAACGGCTTTGAAGTTGTAAGTATCCTTGGCCTTCTTACGGCTCATTTGACGACCGGCACCATGCGACGCTGACGACAACGAATCTTCATTGCCCAGGCCACGCACAATGTATGCCGGGTCGGCCATTGATCCGGGGATCACGCCGAGGACTCCCTTGCCGGCAGGAGTCGCCCCTTTACGGTGGACGTAAACATCTTCGCCGCGATGATTTTCCAACCATGCAAAGTTATGGTGGTTTTCGACCATGGCGATTGGTTCGAGTCCGGCCAACTTACTCACGTTGCGATGGATCACATCGTGATTGGCGGCCGCGTAACGTCCCATCAGGTTCATGCCGTTCCAATAATCCTGTCCTTCTTGCGTGTCCATTTCGAGCCATGCAAGGCGTCCAAGATCGTCAAACTTTGGGGGCAAGACAGCGCGTGCCATGTCGCTGTATGTGCTGCAAACCGACGCACCGGTTCCCCGGCTGCCCGAATGCGACAACAACGACAGGTACTCACCCTCTTTCAAGCCGAGTTCGTCGTCATCTTCGTCGAGGTACAGATATCCCCATTCGACGAAGTGATTTCCCGAACCGGAAGTACCGAGTTGCTTCCAGGCTTTGTCCTTGTTTTCGCGCGTGATGCGTGTGACCGACCAGTCCTCGTCCATCACATCGTGCTGAGCCTTTCGCTTCGCCCCTTGACCGACACCGAAGACGGTTCCGTTTTCCAGCGCATTGCGAAATGTGTTTTCGTGATCGCCGAATTTGCTGGGGTGCAAATCGTAAACGGTCATCTTCATACGGCAGGCGATATCGACGCCGACAGCATATGGACAGATCGCATCCTTCAACGCCAACACACCACCGATGGGCAAACCGTATCCAAGATGAGCGTCGGCCATTAGCGCACCGGCGAAAGCATTTGGCATCGAACATGCCTGCTCCATCTGTGCGTGCGCGTTGGGATCGATGCCGTCATTGCCCCAGGTCTGATAATCGACTGGCTCTGGTCGGACGAATTCCCGGTCTTCAATCAAGTCTTTGGAGAGCGCAGCGAGATGCGTGTCTGCCGAGAACGATTCTGGTTCCTGAACGCAGCGCGCCACGACATCTTTGACATCGATGCGCAGTGGCTTTTCGACCGTGCGGTTGTACTTGGCAATCGACTGCACCGCATCGACAGCAGCCGGGACACAATCTTTAGGGACGCCGAGCTTGGCGAGTTGACGGGCATTCATAACTTCTCCTCTGTTTTTTCTGTTCTGTTTCTATTGAAGCAGAAGACACCGGGAGTCGCCACAGGTTCAGTGCGAAAGCGGAGCATGGAAAGCGGTTTGATTTTGGCGCAAAGTCGCAGAGGAGGGAGAGACACGCGAAGAAATGTATCATTGAGCCGCTTGTGGGAGCTTGTTTTCCGCTGCTGAAAATTCTCTCTTCACTAAGCGTCTCATCCAGCCTATGATTCAATGAGTGAGTGCAAATCTGGGAGCCCCTCATGAATACAGAAACGACACCTGTTCAAACTCCTCAACCCACAGTGACAGCCATTCGTGTCGTGTTGCATCTCTGTCTCGCGATTTTATTGACTTACAGTCTGGTGACTCAAGGCGAAATTTTTATCCCATTCTTTTTGATACTCTGGATGGTTGGGTTGAGACTGGGCTTACGCTTCAAAAGCCAGAGTTACTCTCGCTTTAACGGCTGGAATGTCTTTGCACTGCATGCAAGCATATGCGCAATCGGTGTGATTCTTGCGCTAAACGCTCCCGGTAAGACCGCTGAGATATTGATGGGCCAAGAGGTCACACTACCGAAAACTCGGATGACGATTTCCGAATTACGTGACCATATGAAAGAGTATCGACGCGACGCTTACCCAACATCCGTTTCATTTTATTCATCTGGTGAAGAGAGCGAAGCGAAAGAGGATGAACTCGTGCTATTGTTCCCTTCGACGAAGTTGCCTTTTCGGGAGTTTGTCAACACGCTGAAAGAGCAGGGTGATTATACGGGACGTTTTCTCAGTTGTGGAAATTGCAGCTCATTGTTGAAGGGAGAAAGTTGTAACTTCGGGTATTCGCTCAGCAAGAACAACAGAGACTGATCTGACCTGTTACGAATTCTCCAGTGATTTTTGATATCTCCGCCACAGGACATGTGGCTTGTCCGCTTTGATTTTGACATGTCCACATTCGCCGCAAATGTCGGCTTTCAATTCGCCCCACACCCATTCTTTGAAGAATGTTGCTTGCGGATTTCCGGGAAAAGCGACTTGCAGCTTCGTGTCTGAGTATTGTCCCTGATCGTAGATTTGCACATCGGGGATGATCTTGTCGGAGTCGCATTTTTCGCAGGTGGTGGTCATGGTTTGGTCTTTCTAGTTCCCCGCTCATGAGAGTCAATCAACCTCGAATATGCCGACACGGAGTGTCGGCTTACAGTGCAAGTCCAATATCGTTTGTCTTGCTGGGTTACGACTCGCTTCGCTCGTCTAACACCAGCCTACCGCTCTACATTCTAATCCCCACCAAATTCTAACTCCTAACCTCTCTCTCATCGACACAGGAACTTTCGTTTGAACGACGAGTAGCAATCTTGCGTGCAATATTTGGTGTCGAGCCAGAGAGACTCACACCAGCCGTCTCCTTCCTCGCGGATCGGTTCCGGTGGTTCGAGATTAAGGACATGGCTTTCATGATAGCGTTTGGCTTGCGTGATGCCGTCCCGTAATGAACCGGGAGAGACCTTGGGAGGATTTCGTGCCCGCATGATGTCCGACGCCATCAACGCATCCGTCACGTACTCGGCACAATGCACTCCTTCGCAGCGTTTGCCGGTCAGATGATGTTTGACGGAGTAAGGGCGACCAAGTTCGTTTTTCAGATGCGCCACAAACGGCGTTCGCAGCTTTTCTTTGAATTCAAAATTTGGCTGATAAACGTGGAGTTCATCGGGAGCGCTGACAGCGATATATTTTTCGAGTGACAGTTTGCGAACACCGACGCCGTTAGTCGATTCGTAAACCATGGGTCGGTCATCTTCGACGACCACGGTGGCAACGTGAGTGTATTCAGAGCGTGAGAAAACTTTCACGGCGAGACAATCCCCATGACTGAAGAGCAGGGTGCCGGTCTGTACGTCGTCCGCGAGTTGCTCCGCCATAACTTGATGCGACGGGCAAACTTCAACAGTGGGTGCGGCCGGACTGCCGGCCAAAATGACGGTTGCGAGTAACAGTTGCATGAAATTCTCCGTCAACATGCAGGAGTTTGATTGAGTCATCGGGTGATGAGAGAGTGATCATACGCAATCTCTGTCTCATTGGACGACAGAAGTTTGGAAAAACCACGCGAACAAACCATAATCCATTTCATAGACTGGAGATACGGCTAGGCTGTTAACGGAAAGCGTAAAGGAAATAGGAGTCAGGAATCAGGATTTAGGTAGGATGCCCAGTGAGTCGCATTCCAATCGGACCAACCTCGCACCGGGTGGCGGAGGGCGCACCACTTCGCGGAAGCCCCCGTTAGTAACAACCCTCATCGCTCATACCGATACAGAGTGTCGGCCTACTTGAGCGTCTAGAATTGATCGTGCCGCGATTGCGCAAGCAGGCAATTTCTACTACGGCTGAATGCCTTTGATCACTCGAAATTGCTTGTCGCTGACCACTTCGACACGCCGAAAGAGCTTGGGCATTTCGCGGAGATACCAATCGGGCTTCTTGGCGACAACATAAATGCGAGCGCCTGGTTTGAGGCATCGATGTGCGCCCTCCAGAAACAGTTCGGCGATCTTGTAGTTCGAATAGTAGGGGGGGTTGGCGAGCACAACATCGAAAGCCGCTCGCTCCGGTTGCTCGACTTCATCATCAAGTAAGACGGAGATATTTTCTAACTCGTTCAGCTCGGCACCGATTTGCGTGCATTGAACGGCGCGGGTATTGGAATCGAGTGCCGTAACATGACCGCGGTCTGCTCTGATCGCTGCGGCGAATGAAACACATCCGCTGCCGCAACCGAGATCGAGAACCTGGTCTTTATGTTTGATCTGCATGGAATCGATCAAACTGCGAGCTCCCAGATCGAGTTGTCGATGATTAAAGACACCCGGACGGCTGACCGCTTTGATCAGTCTTTCCTGATCACGAAAAGCAAACTCACACGAGAAGTCGCGTTCCTTTTTGAGTTCGCCTTTGCGCTGTCCGCTGAGGACCGTGCATTTCTCCATTTCGATTTGGGTCACTTTAGGAAACATCTTCTGCATTTCTTCGTGCAGCCACATGTTCTTCGGCTTCTCGTTGCCGACAATCATCGTCCCGTGCATGCTCAAGTGCTGAAACGCATCCTGCATTTGATCGCGAATCAGCGCCCGTTCTCCCCGAATCGGGAGTGGCAAAAAGACATGATCGTACTCATCGTCGGGCAGATCGGTATCACAGATCAGTTTCAAGTTGCCCGGCATCGGCTGACGTGCTTCGTACGCACGCTCGGCCTGATACTTATCGAGATAGAGACAACTTACGGTGGCCTCGGGATAGTCGCCGGCAAGTTGTGCGGCGAGCTGCCCGCGCCCCAGTGAAGTGCAAGCGAAGGTCTTTCCCTGGACCGCAGGAAGATGTTCGATCAATAACCGCTCGGCCGATTTGATGCCGAACGGTTTACGTTTTTGAGGAGGTCGACGACCCATGAGCGTCCCTAATTTCTGGTCAGTCGACCCAACAGATGTAACATTTGAGATAATTGGTTTCGGAACACCAGGTGGAGACCGGATGATCGGCGGCTTGACCACGTGCTTCGAGAATCCGAATGGACCGATTGTTTCGTGTTGCAACTTGCGCCAGCATGTCTTCAAAGTCATGTCTGGACACAAGCCCCGAACAACTGCATGTCACCAGCAATCCGCCGTTCGGCATTAAATCGAGAGCACGTGAGTTGAGGCTGAAATAGCCTTTCATGGCCCGATCTACGCCTCGGCGAGTGCGTGCCAGTTTCGGTGGATCGAGAATGACGGCGTCGAATGTTTGCCCTTCGTCAATCAAAGTCCCCAAGTCATCGAAGACATCGACCTGTCGAAACTCGAATTTGTCGGTGACACCATTCAGTTCGGCGTTAGCTTTCGCCAACTCCAAGGCGGACTCTGAAGTATCGGCGGCCAAAACCTTCGCGGCGTTTCCATGAATGGCTGCCGAGAGACCAAAGCCTCCCGAATAACAAAAGGCATCCAAGACTTTTGCGTTGGGTGGAAGGTATTGTGTGAAGGCGCGACGATTGGAACGCTGGTCGAGATAGAAGCCGGTTTTCTGGCCTTCCATCACATCGACTTCATACCGAACGCCGCTATCTTTGATGAGAATTTTTTGGGGAGGAGCTTCACCACGAACCAAGCTGTCTTGCATTTCCAGTTGTTCGAGTTCGCTCATTCCTTTTTCGGTTCGCAGATAGATGCCTCGAGGATTCAGTTTCTCCATTAACAAATCGAGGATTAAGTCGATCTGTTCTGCAACTGCAAGCGAAGTGACTTGCACAAGCAACCATTCGCCAAACTGATCGACGACAAGCCCCGACAGACCGTCTCCTTCACTGAAGACAAGACGTGCGGCTGTTTCTGCATCGGCTTCGCGGAACATTGGGATCCGCAGACGAAAAGCGGAATCAAGAAGTTGCGACCAGAGTTCCCGGTCGATACGTGCTTCTTCTTCCCAGGAAAAAAGTCGAACGCGAATTTGGCTATGTGGGTTGAACAAACCCCAGGCGATAAACTTCTCGTCGTGAGTAAAGACGGCGACTTCGTCGCCCGGCTCAACATCCCCTTCAATGTGCGAAATGGCTCCGCCAAAGACCCACGGATGATGCGAGAAGAAGGGGAGAGCCCGTTTGGGCTTGATAATGACGCGCGGCGATACAGGATCGGAACCGGACATGGGGCTGTTTGATATTTCGTCGTTCAGTTTCACTCCGTGACAACCAAAGTCACGAATTGACACATTTATCGTGCGAGAGCAACTCTCGTTTTCTCAGATCAGTTTTTACTGATCTGACCTATTCAAGCCGGTATTCTAACTTATCTCAACCCCAATTTTGAGTCCAGACCCACTCATTCCCTCAGTTTTGGAGTCAAGTATCCAAAACTAAGCGGGGGGAGCGTGTCGTGATTCTTCGACTTCCTGCAAATAAGCCAGTAAACGGTCGCGTTCATTGGCTAAATGACGGACTCTCAGGAGTGACCGAACCCGTGTTCGTAGTTCCAGTTTATTGACTGGTTTTGTGAGAAAATCATCGCAGCCTGCGGTAACCGCCTTTTCGATGTCGCCACTTTCATTAAGAGCCGTCACCATCAAAATCGGAATTCCCCGTGTTTCGTCTTCTGATTTCAGCTTCTGACACACTTCGTAACCACTCATGCGGGGCATCATGATGTCGAGCAAAATCAGATCGGGTTCACGTTCCGCGACTGCCTCCAGAGCAGCATGACCGTCGTTGACGCTACGGACTTCGTAGTCGTCATCCGACAAATACGCTTCCAGAAGTTCACAGTTAGGAATGTTGTCGTCGACAATCAGGATTTGAGAGCCGCTGAGGTCGTTATCGTGCATGGGTCTGTCGAAATAGGCAAGAATCGTTGGAAATGCTCACCAAAAGAGCATGAATTATCTGACTCTCAGTATAGGGGAGAGACCCGCCGACCGGAATACCGACTGACGCGGAATGTCGCGACTGACAAGAATCTGTGACTCTCCATTTGATCCTGATTGCAAGATCGGTCAGATTAGGGCGCTACACACAAACATCGTTCGGAGTCGATCATGCTGCATTTTTCACGATTTTTGCTCTTTGCCATTGCCATTTTTCTCCCGATGGCAGACCTCGGTGCTTCTGAAAAACCGAACACCCAAAAACCGAACATTATCTGGGTCGTCATCGAAGATATGTCGGCACATTTCAGCAGTTATGGCGAAACCACCATTCAAACTCCGCATATCGACAGCTTGGCCGCAGAGGGTGTGAAATTTACGAATGCCTACGTCACGGCTCCTGTCTGCTCGACATGTCGGTCGGCTTTGATCACGGGCATGTATCAGACCTCCATCGGCGCTCACCACCACCGCAGTGGTCGTGGAGAGCTGAAAATTCAACTCCCCTCGCATGTTAAACTGATTCCCGAATATTTTCAGGAGGCCGGTTACTGGACCTGCAACATGGGAACGCCGAACGGTTCACCCAAACTTGGAAAAACAGACTACAACTTCGAATGGGACGAAGCCGTCTACAACGGCAGCGACTGGGCTGATCGCAAACCGGCACAGCCTTTCTTCGCCCAAATCCAACTGCACGGCGGGAAACTTCGCAGCGGCAAAAACTGGCAACAAAGAGTGAATGAAAAGCTGGGCAGTGCGACTGATCCTGCTGATGTCAAATTGCCTCCGTATTATCCCGACGACAAAGTGCTTCGCGAAGACTGGGCCGCTTATCTCGATACGGTGCGTTGGACCGATCACGAAGTAGGCGAATTGATTGCCCGCCTGAAGAAAGAACAGATTCTCGACGAGACTTACATCTTCCTGATTACCGATCACGGCATCTCTCACGCGCGGGGCAAACAGTTCTGTTATCAGGAAGGGATGCACATTCCGCTCATCGTTCATGGACCTGGATTATTTGGCAATGTGGTACGAGACGATGTTGTGTTGCAGATCGATATGGCGGCCTCATCAATGGGTTTCGCCGGCATCGAAATCCCCGACTATCTGCAATCCAAAAACCTCTTTGCTGATGATTATCGGGCACGCGATTACGTCGTTTCAGCCCGCGACCGTTGTGATGAAACGGTGGACCGAATTCGCGGTGTCACAAACGGCCGCTTCAAATACATTCGCAACTTCCACCATGAACGACCTTACCTGCAACCGAATGCCTACAAAGACGCCAAGCCTATTCTGATTCGCCTGAACGAATTGGCGGACGCGGGAAAGCTGAACAAACACCAAATGTTGCAGATGGCCGACAGTCGTCCCAAAGAAGAATTGTACGACATGCAGAACGACCCATGGGAACTCAAGAACCTGGCCGGTGATCCGTATTACTCAGACATGCTGGAGCGGATGCGTGGAAACCTGCATGAATGGATCGAGACCACCGGTGATCTCGGCGCACAACCGGAAGGGAAAATGTATGACAGTGACATGGCTGTGTACCTCAATACGATCAAACGCCGACATCCTGACCGTGCCGACATCATTCAACGCAACATCGACCAGATGAAAGCGTGGGAAGCGGCGGGAAAATAAGTTGGACGCCTTGTTTTTTTTGACGCAAAGACCCGAAGAGGCAAAGCTACGTGAAGGATCTGAAATTCACTGCGGTAAATGTCGGCTCAAGAAAACAGATAGCCCTGCAACGCGAGCTGCGGGGGATAGTATCTTATGGGATGCGGGACCGATTCACAGGCCAGTGAAACATTCCTCTTTTCCTGATTCCAAAAACAAGAACACTAATCCTCGCTAGTCTTCACTAAACAGACTTAAGAATTTCATTAGTGTTTATTAGCGAAGATGAGTGTTCCTCAATTCGTTTGGCAGATCGATTATTCGAATTTCTTCTTACTGAATTTACGTAAGCCTTCTCGGATTTTCTCTACCGACTTCCATTGTCGAATCAAACCAATTCGTGTCATTCGCTTGATTCGTGGTTTTAATCAGGCGATGGCCCCCATCCTCTTAACCCTCCCCGGTCACTCGCTAACACTCGTCACCGACCCTCCCTTGGTAAGGGAGGGTTCTACAATGCCAAGAACTACATCACTTTCTGCAACTCATCCCCCAAACGCCTGAGTAGATCGAGGGTATAAATCCCCGAGTTGTGGCCGTCGCTGAAGTGAATGGAATAGGCGTAGTTGCCGACCGCTTCGACTTTCGTCAATTTGAGCGGTCCGGCTTCCTGAGGAGATAAGACCGGTAACAGATTCTCTTCCGGTTTTTGTTCAAATTCTTCCGTCCGTTTGACCATGCAGGTCGCACACGGACAGCAATCGCGCAGGACGGAAAAAGGATAGCGATCCGAGCGACCATCGCTCCACATAAAAATGAGAGCGGTGTCGTCGGCGGAGATTGCGGCGGGATGAAGGTCGGTCATGGGAAGATGTCAGTTATGGGTCAATTGCCCCTCCTCATCCGCCCTTCGGGCACCTTCTCCTCCTGAGGAGGAGAAGGACGCAGTCATTGTTAAAAACAATTCAACATAACTACCTGCATACCACCCTCTCTTCCTCTGGAGGAGAGGGCCGGGGTGAGGAGGTGAAGGACTAGCTTTCGGAACTTTGCAACAGTGATCTACTCCGCGTCATTTCGTCGCAAGACATACACATCGCAAGCGGCCAAGCGAATCACACGTTCGGCAACCGAGCCGAGGATCATCCTTTTGAAGCCGTGGTAACCGTGCGACGGAATGACAATCAAATCGGCTCCCAACTCGTTGGCATAGTCGGTGATTTGGACTCCCGGATTACCGATGCGAACCTCTGTGCCGAGTTCAGGAGTGTCCAAAGCCAGTTTTAGCTTATCAAAATGCTCGTTGATATTTTCCGTCCGGGACTCGTCCGAAACTCCTCCGAAGACGACGCCGGGCGAGACCGCATCCAACGCAAACAGAACGTGTACCACATTCACTTGCGAAGGGGAGTCCACGAACGCCAATGCGGCTCGGACAGCCGCTTCGGTGTTGTCCGAAAAATCGACAGGAACGACGACACATTGTTTTTTCATGGTGAATCTCGCTATGCAGATTTAGTTGTGGAGGTTTACTTGAATTCTTTGAATTCGCCGGCTTTGTAGCGTTTCCAATAATCGAGGAGGTCGGCTCTCACTTTTGGTGAGAGTAATGCGACGCCGAGAATATTCGGGAACGCCATTGATAAGATCATCATATCAGAAAAGTCGAGGACCGAGCCGGCATTGGCGATCGCCCCGACAAATACACAGATGAGAAACAGGATTTTATAAAAGACAACACTACGCGCTCCGAACAGCGATTCCCAGCAACGTTCGCCGTAATAGCTCCAGGAGATCACCGTCGAAAAGGCGAACATTACCACCGCGACACTCAAGACCCACGGGAACCAACTGATTTCCGACTCAAAGGCTTGCGAAGTGAGCGCGGCGCCCGAGAGACCGTCGCGGACGACCCAATCCGGGTTATCCCAGGCATTCGTGATCAAAATCACCAACGCCGTCATCGAACAAACCACAATCGTATCGATAAACGGTCCCAATAAAGCGACCGCTCCTTCGCGAACCGGCTCTTCGGTCTTCGCGGCGGAGTGTGCAATAGCGGCAGAACCGACTCCCGCTTCATTACTGAAAGCAGCCCGCTGAACACCGATGACCAGGACACCAATCAAACCGCCTCGAATGGCTTCTCCGGTAAACGCCTGAGTAAAGATGGCACCGACCAACGGCGGGACTTCACCCAGGTGAGTCAGAATGATGTACAGACAAGCGATGATATACATGAAGCACATCGAAGGAACAATTTTTTCCGCTGCAGCACCGATCCGTTTAATACCGCCGATAATCACAACCCCGACGAGAACTGCCATCACGAGCCCGTAGATCATGTTGAAAGTCTGCGAGAACTTGTCGATCTCTTCCTGTCGTTTGTTCTTTTCCTGTCTTAGTTCGGAAACGACTGCCGTCTGCTTGTTGATGGCTGCGTCTTCAATTTTCTGATCAAGTTCGGCGACAAGTTTGCGTTCTTTTGATTGCACCTGTTCCAGTAGCGTCGAACCGGACTGATTGATCTGAAACATATTACCGCCGCCGAAACTGGCGAGAATACACATCACAACAAACAGAAACGCCAGCACACGCCCGAGACCACCCAATCCGATCTCCGCGAGACCGGTTTTGAGATATCCCATCGGACCACCCAGAATCGAGCCGTCCGGTTTGACCGTGCGATATTTTTGACCCAGCGTACATTCCGTAAATTTACTCGTCATGCCGAACAAACCGCACAAGATCATCCAGAAGAACGCTCCGGGACCACCTTGTGTCATGGCGATGGTCACACCGGCAATGTTTCCTAAACCTACGGTCGCCGAAAGTGCCGACATGAGTGCTTGCAAGTGAGTCACTTCTCCATCTTCGTCGGGGTTATCGTACTTTCCTCGGACAACCTCGATGGCATGACTGAACCCCCAGAAGTTGACACCTCTCATGTACAACGTGAAATAGACGGCTCCCAATGCGAGCCAGAGAACAACGATCGGTGCTCCACCCACTTTGTCGGATTGAATGTGTTGGCCATCATCTGTCGTTTTCAACCATCCCGCATCGGCCAGAGTTTTCGCTTCCGAATCGGTGAGTGAGGTTTCCGCATCGAGTAAGCCCCGCATGTCGCCGACAAGCTGAAAGGTCTCACCCTCTTTGACTAATTTGGCACCGTGTCCGAGCTTGAGCGTTTTGTCTCCAATCTCAACCGGTGGCAATTTGACAGCGAGGTATTCAACCTCTTGATCGTCGAGTTTGCCCATCCGGTAGTACCGATCGTCGACAGTGACGGGATCGATCAGCTTCTTGCGATAGAATAACGCTTCCAGGTCATCGGGGGCGATGGTTTCATCTGCCGAAAGTCCATCCACCGTCAGTTTCTGAAATGGCCCTTCACTCCCTTTCTCGCGAACATAAATGTCGCTGCCGGTAAAGGAAACGAATTCTTCGGTCTGCGCGCCTAAGCGATAAAAAAGCACACCCGCCATGTATTCCACTGCCTTGGCAAATGCCGAATCAATCTGTTCAAGAACTTTCGGCTTCTCTTTGGGTTCCGCATCTTCAATGGCGGGAAGTGGCTTGTCGGGAGGTGCGACAGCCTCTCGAACCACGGGTATGGAGGGCTTTGATTCTGTCTTAGTCGACTTGTCGGAGTTGTCAGATTCGGACGCCTCGACTTGCTTTTTTACTTCACCTTTCTTCTCAACCAAAGGTGTCGA
>Ga0181597_10003419_pt1 | contig 16498 bp, 14 predicted proteins | sample 041ome_5_FD_148647 | JGI IMG/M metagenome (GOLD analysis project Ga0181597, IMG submission 148647) | Coastal salt marsh microbial communities from the Groves Creek Marsh, Skidaway Island, Georgia - 041403US metaG (spades assembly) | ecosystem: Environmental > Aquatic > Marine > Intertidal zone... | reverse complement strand
TTGCGCGTGCGCGGTCGCAACGCGAATTGGGAACAGGTCATGGTGAATCTCGGAAAATTGTCGGAGCTCAAGAAACGCAAGGGTTTCGAGTTCACCGTCGCTATGACGCTCAACAGCGTCAATGCCTTGGAAATAGAGGAATTTGTTGATCTGGCCCTTGGCTTTGATGCGGAGCCTCTGATCATGCTCGTTGCCAATCCCTACGAGACAGGTGAATTCCAGAAGAAATTCCTGACCTTTACGGATGCCCAATTCACTGAAATGGCGCGCCAGATTGAGGCCGGACTGGTGAAGGTCCGGGCGCGGGGATTCGCCGATGCGGAGATTTATCTCGAGCAACTCGCGCTTCATTTGAAACTTCACCGTGACGGCGACAACGATCCGCTTCATTTCGCTACCAAGAAAGCCGCCCGTAAAGTGTTCAGGCACTTGCCGGAACAGGTGCAGGATCCGCTTCGTCGTGTCCTGCAAAAGCGCCGGCGGAACGCGATAGATCGCGCACAACGCTAGACGGATCGGATTCGCGATGGCAAACCCTGAGGCACCGCCCGGCATGACGGATGAGCCGACGAAAGGCGATATTCAGCATTTCTGGAAGACCGTCTACAAGACGGCGTATACGGATCATGATTCAGGCCTTACCGGTGAAAGCCTGCTGGAAGCTATAGACCAGCTCGAGGATATGTTTCGTTTCCGCGAACATATGGCGGTCGTCGAGATGGACCTGCCGTCACTTTCTGGATTGAACGTCCTTGAGGTGGGCTCCGGTGCCGGTGGTCATTCGGCGATGTTCGCCCGCTACGGCGCAAAGATGACCAGTTGTGATCTCACGGATGTGCGCAGTGCCGAGACCCAGAGAAAATTCGATCTTCTGGGCGATATGGCGGAGGGCTGCAATGCGATGCAGGCGGATGCCGAAAACCTTCCGTTTCCGGATGGTCATTTCGATATCGTTTATTCAAATGGTGTTCTGCATCATACCAACGATACCGATCGCGCAATTGCCGAAGTTTACCGCGTTCTGAAACCCGGTGGCCGGGCTGTGATTATGCTCTATTGCAAAAACTCATTCGATTACTGGTTCAATTTCTGGTTCTGCCGGGGCTTGCTCTGCGGTGCGATGTTTCGGTCGCGCAACTGGCTGGGGCAGGCGTCCGAATGGATCGGGCACAGCAAGAGAACAGCGGTCAACCCGATTACCCGGTGTTACACCGGCGGCGAAATTCGGCGCATGTTCTCAAGGTTCGATAAACTAGGGTTCCGGAAATCGGAATTTTATTTCTATCTTATCCCAAAGCTTGGACGGATTTACCGCCGTTGGCAGATCAAACATTACGGCACGCACCCTGGCGGCTCGATCGTATACGGCGAGCCGTGGCCGATCTGGTCGCCCCTTGAACACTGGTTGGGAAAACGTCTCGGCTGGGCGTGGTTTATCTCAGCTGAAAAACCAAAATGACTTTGCCGCAACATCCAACGATTAGAATGCCTGATATCTCATGACTGAACTAAATATCGCGTTGGTCGGGTGTGGCCGGATTTCCGGTCATCACGCCAAATCGATTTCCCAGGTGGATGGTATCCGGCTTGTTGCCGTTTGTGACCTTGTCGCGGACCGCGCAACAGAATATGCCATTGCCCATAACGTTCCCGCCTACGAGAGTTATCACAAGATGCTTTCCGAGGTCCCGGAGATCGCCATTGTTTCGATCAACACCCCTTCGGGGATGCATCACGAGCATGCGCTCGACATAATTGAACGATATGGCAAACACGTTGTTGTCGAGAAGCCGACCTTCATGCGGCCGTCCCAGTTGGATGCCGCTCTGGCCGCTGCGAAACGGGCCGGTGTGAAGGTCTTTCCCGTCTTCCAGAACCGCTACAACAAGGCGGTCGCCCGCGTTCGGGCGGCTCTGCAGAATGGCGAGCTTGGGGAAATCCGCTCGGTTTCTGTTCGACTGCGCTGGTGCCGGCCGCAGCGTTATTACGACATGGCCCCGTGGCGCGGCACATTTTCGCATGACGGAGGCGCGCTCACTAATCAGACGATCCATCATGTCGATCTGCTCCGCCATCTCGGCGGTGACGTCCGACGCGTCAATGCCACGATGCGAACCCTCGGGGCGGATATCGAAGTAGAAGACACCACGGTTGCGACCATCGAATATGCGACGGGCGCCGTCGGTACTCTGGAATCGACCACTGCTGCACGGCCTGACGATTTCGAGGCGTCGATCTCGCTGGTCTGTTCCGAAGGGCTCGCCCAGGTCGGGGGTATCGCCGTGAATGAGCTTCAGATTTTCACGCCTGATCCAGCCGCCTGTGCATCCAATAGTGAGGATTTCGTCGGTATTGAAGGTCATGGTGCGGTCTATGGCTATGGTCACAGCGCCATGTATGCCGACATCGTCGGCGCCTTTAATCAATCCGGTGACTATCCTGTTACTGCTGCTGATTGCCGCGAGACGTTGAAGCTTCTCCATGCGTTCTATCGTTCTGACGAGGCAGGTAGCTGGGTAGATGTCGACAGCGCTGCTGAATCGCCCCGCCTCGGTCGCCCCGATGACGTTATCTCGTCGATATACAGGACACCGGTGTGACGTCTCCTTTTCGTATTGGAATCGCCGGATATGGCGTTGTCGGAACGCGGCGTCGTAACGTCGCGGACCAGCGCGACGATATGCACGTGGTTGCTGTCTGTGATCAGTATTTTAGTGATCAGGGGGAAATGAAAGACGGTGTTCGATATTACCCGCATTACCGGGATTTGCTCGGCGAAGACCTGGATGCCTTGTTTGTTAGTATCAGCAACGACATGGCGGCGGACGTCACTATTGCCGGACTTGAAAAGGGCCTGCATGTATTCTGTGAAAAACCGCCAGGACGCGATCTCGACGATATTGCCAGGGTAAGGGCGGTCGCTGCCACGTGTCCCGACCAGAAACTGAAATACGGTTTCAATCACAGATATCACGATTCGATCCGTGATTCGCTGGACCTTCTTGCGTCAGGCGAGCTTGGCCAAGTGATCAACATGAAGGGGGTCTATGGCAAATCACAGCTTGTTACGTTCGGCCAGACCTCATGGCGTACCGATCGCGCGCTCGCCGGGGGCGGGGTGCTGCTGGATCAGGGCATTCATATGGTCGATCTCATCCGCCTTTTCGGCGGCGAGTTCGAAGAAGTGCATAGCTTTATCTCCAACGATTACTGGAAGCATGACGTTGAGGACAATGCCTATGCGCTGATGCGAAGTGAGACCGGAATCGTCGCCATGCTGCATTCTTCGGCGACCCAGTGGCGGCACCGTTTCAATCTGGACATTACGCTCGAGAAGGGGTCGATCGTCCTATCCGGGATTCTTTCGGGCTCGAAAAGTTACGGGGCGGAGACACTGACGATTGCGCGTGCAGGCGGCGACGATATGGGCGATCCGCTGGAACAGACGACGAGGTTCAACACAGATCCGTCATGGGCCGCGGAACTCGATGAATTCGCCAGTGCGATCGCAACCAATACCGAAATCGTCCATGGGTCGGTCGATGATGCCTATAAAACGATGGAGCTGGTGTACCGTATTTATGCCGCCGATCCGGAATGGCGTGATCGTTGGAACTTGTCGGCGACACCGACATTGGAAACCCCTGCTGCGGAGAGTGAGTGATGACGACAATCGGAATTATTCCGGCGCGTATGGGGGCAAGCCGCTTTCCCGGCAAGCCGCTTTACCCGATTGCAGGTAAGCCGATGCTCGAACATGTTTACGAGCGGGCGAAGCTTGCCTGGGACTGGGATGTGCTTTGTATCGCAACATGTGACGAGGAGATCCGGGAATTTGCCGATAGCCGCGGTTATCCGGTCGTCGTGACGTCAGACACCCACACCCGCGCTCTGGACAGAGTTGCAGAAGCGTACACCATCATTGCCGATACCGAGCTTGATGAGGATATTGTTGTTTGTGTCCAGGGTGACGAGCCCCTTCTGGCAGTTGACACTATTTCCGCTGTGGTCGAGCCGTTCGGGAAAGATGACAGCGTGGACGGCACGATGCTTGCGGTCCCCATCACCGAGGAATCGCTATACCGAAACCCTGACATTGTGAAGATTATTCACGATATCGCGGGAAACGTGCTCTATACCAGCCGCCAGCCGGTACCATACTGCAAGGAGTTCTCGCCTGATCTGGGCGCATTGCGCGTCGGGGGTATATTCGGATTCCGCTGGCATTTCCTGAAATGGTTTACCCAGTTGCCTGAATCACCGCTGGAAAAAGTCGAATCCTGCGATAGTAACCGGATACCCGATAACGGACGTTTCCAGCGATTGGCCCCGATTGCTGCCCGGCCTTATTTCTCGGTAGACAGCCCGGAAGATATCGCACTGGTCGAGGGGGCTTTGCCCTCAGATCCGCTCTGGGGAAAGTATTAATCCATTATGATGGCGGTTCGCTTAGTGCTGATCCGTTTCATGTTGATTGTCGCTGCAAGTACGTTGGCGATTTTCATGTCTGAATACAGCGTCCGGTTGGCTGTTCCGAAATATGATCCGGCTGGCCATATTGCGTTTTTTGTGGACCCGGCGACGGGCGTTCTGCTTGGAAAGCCTAACAGCAAGACCCGCCAGATCAAAAACTCTGGAGATTATGATGTGGAGGTCATCTTCAATCGCCATGGCCTTCGTGACAAACGTGATATTGCAAACGGTAGGGTCGAAGACCTCTATGTTGTTGGCGATTCATTCGCATTCGGGTGGGGAGTTAAGGAAACTGAGCGGTTTTCCAGCGTTCTGGAAAAACTGACGGGACGAGAAGTCTACAATATAGCCACAACTGCAAATCTTGATGGTTACGAGAGGCTCCTTACCTATTCCGCCGAACAGGGGGCGGAAATTCGGGATGTTGTAATGGCAATCAATATGATCGACGACGTGCGGGATTATGACGCCATCCTTAAAACTAAAAAGATAGCCAGGCAGATTCCCCAATCCACTCCCGAGCCGTCGGTAGCAATATCGTTACAGGCCATGAAACAATTTCTGCTTACGAATTCGGCACTCTATTTCCTAGCGACATCTGCCATTGGATCAATCGATGTGGTCCGGCGGGTGTTGGTGCGCCTCGGGTTTGTTAAAACGCTGAACGACGTAAACGGGGGGCGGCCAAGAGATGCGGAAATTCGCACCACCGCTAACCGCATATTGGCACTGTCGCAGAAATATAATCTAACGGTCCTGCTCATTCCCTCCCGTGGTTTGTGGGTCGGTGGCCACGAAGCGGCAGCGGCAGCGGCAGCAGCGCACGCAACTTTCAGTGATGAACTGCACAGGCTGGGAATAACCGTAATCGATATGCGACCGGTAATGGAAGCAACCGGTAATCCGATGGCGTTTCATTTCCAGCATGATGGTCACTGGCGCCCACGGGGACATTCATTGGCCGCAGAGGTTATAGCCGACAAACTGACGCCGCGGCAGCGGTTGCCGGAATGACGTAGGAACGATCAATGCTTTTCAGCAGCCCGGAATTTTTGTTCCTTTTCCTGCCCGCAACCTTCTTGGGGTTCGCATTGGTCAGTGCCACTGTTTCGTTGCGGGCAGGAACATTTTTTCTCTCAGCCGCGTCTTTGTTCTTTTACGGATACTGGGACGCGTCACTTTTGCCTTTGATTGTTCTGAGCATTTTGGTCAACTTCGGACTCGGCAAGGCGTTGTTCTCGAACCACTCGAAGGCCATTCTTGTTGTTGGGTTGTGTTTCAATCTCGGACTGCTCGGCTATTTCAAGTATGCGGGTTTTTTTGTGGAGAATGTCGAGAAGGTTCTCGGCGTTGAAATAGCTGATCTGAATATTGTTCTGCCGCTTGCGATATCGTTTTTTACGTTCCAGCAGGTCGCCTATTTAGTTGATGTGTACAAGCGCCGGGCTATTGAGCCTGATTTCCTGAACTATTGCCTGTTCGTTTCTTTTTTTCCGCAACTGATTTCTGGGCCGATCGTTCATCATAGCGAAATGATGCCGCAATTCAGGGACGTGGCGCGCAAATGGTTCAGCCGGGAATTGTTCTTTGTCGCAATCGCATTCATTGCGATTGGCCTCTATAAAAAGGTAGTTCTTGCGAATGGTATTGCGCCCATGGCGGACGGAGTATTTCTGACCGCCCAGGCTGGCGTTCCGGGGTTTTGGGATGCCTGGAAAGGTGCGTTAGCCTACACCTTTCAGATTTATTTCGATTTTTCCGGATACACGGATATGGCGGTGGGGATAGCGCTTCTGTTTGGAATTCGCCTGCCGATGAATTTCAATTCCCCCTACAAGTCAGCCAGCATTATTGAATTTTGGCGGCGCTGGCATATGACGCTTTCCCGATTCATCCGGGATTACATCTATATCCCATTGGGGGGTAACCGTGCCGGAAATACACGTCGCTACACCAATATGATGTTGGCGATGCTAATCGGGGGTTTGTGGCATGGCGCCGGATGGACATTTATAGTCTGGGGTGGTCTGCACGGGTTGTATCTGATCATAAATCATAGCTGGCGGCATTTTAGGCCAAAGTCAGCGCGGCCGGGTCTTTTGGCGACGTGGTGTAGCCGGGTCATCACCTTCCTGGCAGTAGTGGTCGCATGGGTGTTTTTCCGCGCAGACGATTTCGGCGACGCCATACGGCTTCTGACAGGCATGGCTGGTTTGGCAGATGGCGGTCTCTCGGTCGTCCGAATGCATGACCTCTTGGTTCTAGCGGTGATGTTCCTTATCGTCTGGTTCACGCCCAATTCATACGAGATGTTTCGTTCGGTCAGGCCGGTGCTCGAACCCAAGGGAGCGCCGGATGGAGACGGTGTGCTAGGGCCCGCGGTGACGCCCTCCCGGCCGCTATTGCACTTGAAGTATTATGCGCTTACGCCCGTTCTCATCGCGATTGGACTTGTCGGCTTGCTAGTTGTTATAGACGGTGGCGAAAAATCCCAAAATTTTATCTACATGATATTCTGAACCAATGAACAAAATCGATGATCTAACACACAAACATGCCAACGACCCTGCGGGCTATGCCAGTGCCTATCTCGATTATCTGGCATCGTGCTTCAAGTCGATAGACGCCGCGGCCGTCGAAGCATTCATTTGGCTGCTGCTGGCTGCCCGTGAATCGGGCAATACGGTGTTCTTCATCGGAAATGGCGGATCAGCGGCAACCGCGTCGCACTTTGCCAACGATATTTCGATTGGGACGCGTACAGGAGACAAGAAACCGTTTCGGGCCGTCAGTCTGACTGACAATGTGGCCGTCATGACGGCGCTCGCCAATGATGAAGGTTATGATCGGATGTTCGTCGATCAGCTTCGGGTTCATATGAGAGCGGGCGATTCACTTGTCGCCATTTCAGCATCAGGCAATTCGCCAAATCTGATAGAGGCGGTAGATTATGCCACAAGTCGTGGCGCTACCGTCATCGGGCTGACGGGTTTTGACGGTGGCAAGCTCCGCGAAAAATCCGATATTTCGCTGCACGTCCCGACAGCAAAGGGCGAATACGGTCCCGTCGAAGACGTTCACATGATCTTCGATCATCTGATCGGGAGTTATCTGATCGCTGAGGTCAAACGCCAGACCGCTGCCACAGCATGACCCAGGCGGTTATTTTCGATCTGGACGGTACGCTGATCGACAGCCTGCCGGACGTCATGAACGCCCTAAATACGGTACTTGCGGACAATAAACGTCGTCCGGTCACGCGTGCGGAAGCGACGCTGATGGTTGGCGGCGGTGCGGAACCCCTTTTGGAACGGGCCTTCGCCGTCACCGGCGATTCATTGGTGCCGGAACGGCTGTCGGCCTGTGTGGAGGCATTTGCAAAGTATTACCGGGCGAATCCGGCGACCGAGACCACCGTCTTTGAAGGGGTTGTTCCGGCACTACAGGTACTTGTAAACCGAGGCCTGCGGCTAGGTATCTGTACAAACAAACCGCATCAGTCCGCTTTGCAGGTTCTGGAGGAGCTTTCGCTTGATGTTCATTTTGCGGCCTGTTTCGGCAAGTCATCCGTGCCTTTTCACAAACCGGACCGGCGACATTATGACGAAGTAGCCCAGGCCCTTGGTGTGCCGACTGGAAACAGTCTTTATGTCGGAGACAGTGAAACCGATGTTGAGACGGCGCGGAATGCCGGTGTTCCTATCGTCATGGTGCCGTTCGGATATAGCAGGGCGCCGGCAGCGACTCTGGGGGGTGACCGGTTGATTGGCCACTTTTCCGAATTGCCGGATGTCGTTGACGAATTATTCGCCGAGATGGCGCGATAGTGAGGATTGAATAGCCATGACCCGGGTTGCCATCCCATCGATTTCATTTTGCCAGACGGAAATCCTGCGCACCGAGGTCCTGGCGCAATATCCCGACACGCGCTTCAACGAAGAACAGCGGCGGATGAGCGACGATGAACTGGTTGAATTCCTCTCCGATCGCGATGCGGCGATAATGGGGCTTGAAAACCTGACAGCCGAAATGCTTGATAATCTGCCTGACCTCAAGATTATCGCCCGCATGGGAGTTGGACTCGACAATGTCGATCCCGCATTGCTCCGCGATCGCGGTATTCGTATCGGCTGGAAGGGTGGCACAAACCGGCAATCCGTAGCCGAGTTGATGATTGCATTTTCAGTTTGCGCTCTACGTCATATCGGGCCGTTATTTGCCGAGATGCGCGATGGTAAGCGTCCACGTCATCAGATGGGTCGCCAACTCGGTGGTCGCGTGGTCGGCCTGCATGGCTGTGGCCATGTTGGCAAGGAGATTGTGCGCCTGCTCCAGCCATGGAACTGCACTATTCTGGCCTGTGACATTCAGGATTTCCCTGACTTCTATCGCGAATACGGGGTTGAGGCAGTGTCGATGGACGAACTTGTTGAGCGATCCGAGGTCCTTTCGCTGCATATCCCGCTCGATGACAGCACGCGAGGCCTCTATACCGGCGAGGTCATGGATCAGATGCGAGATGACGCGGTCCTGATCAACACCTGTCGCGGTGGGATCATAGATGAGTCGGCACTTAAGGAGCGACTGCTGGACGGGCGCCTTGCAGCTGCCTGTATCGATGCGTTTGCGGTCGAGCCTCCGGCCGATGATGAGTTGCTCAACGCGCCCAATTTTCTATGTACACCGCATATAGGCGGTAGTGCGGTAGAGGCAAGATTGGCGATGGGCCGGGCTGCAATAGAGGCCATCGCTGACAATTTTATTCCAGAGCCGGGCGTCTTTCCATTCGCCTGATCCTGTCGCAGGTAAAATCGTCATGGTGATGCAAGCGCTGCTCCGCAAGGCGGGCCACATTCTGGAAGACCCTGTATTGCGTCGCTGGCTTTTGCGACGAATTGCCGGGTTGGAAAAATCGCCCGTGGCATTCGATGCTGGGCGTCCGCCCTATCTCAGTGCCGTGCGCGAGAACCGGTCGGCAGAAGCGGGCCAATCATTCATGCTGGATTTTCCTACGGGGCAATTTTCACTACCCAGTGCATCGATACAGATCGACCTTCCGGGGAAATCGGTGGATCTGGATCCGGAAAAACCGGAAGTGCTTTTCACACGATCCTATGATGACCTGGAAACGCTTTTGGCGGCCCACCGTTTCGCGTGGGTGCCCATCGCCGGTGACGCGATCAATCCGGACTGGGTGGCTCTTTTATGGGGCGTTTGGTGCGACCGATTTGGCCACGAGACATCAGGGTGGCCGTGGCACGCATATACGGCTGCCGAACGGGCAATAAACCTTATCGATTTTTCCCGCCGTTTCGGCCTCCCCGGTGATCCGAATGAAACCTCCCGGGTGTTGCTTCTTCATGCGGAAATTATTCGCGACAATCTGGAGTATTTTGGCGAACACTACACATCAAACCATCTGTCGAATAACGGCCGGGGTTTACTCCGCATCGGTACGGCACTCGGTCGAATGGATCATGCCGAAACCGGTGCGCAGATCATGGTGGCCGAGGCCGGGCGGATTTTCGGGCGGTCCGGTGTGTTGCGGGAGGGCTCGACCCACTATCATCTGCTCGTCACCCGCAATTATATCGATGCGTGGATTGATGCGGCGGCTGCGGGGTTGGACCATGCCGGTGTTCTTCGGGATATAGCGGAGCGGGCCTTGTCGGTTATTCCCGGGTTGTGTCTGCCGGGCGGCATGCCGCTAATTGGTGATATTTCGCCGGATATTCCGCCGGACCAACTGGGCCGCCTCATTGGTGTCAGCGGAGAGGGGGGGTGGCCCGTGAACCTGGCCGGAGACCGTCGCCGAGAGGCGCTTGCTTTTATCAGCGATAGTATCGCAGTGTTACCCGACAAGCTTGCTGCAGATGGCTGGCACAGAATGGGGGTTCATCAATGGCACGCCCTGACGTTTGTGCCCGCTGATGGCTGGTCACCAATGCCCGGTCATGGGCATGAGGACCTAGGCAGTTTTGAGCTTCATGATGGAGCGCGACCGGTCATCGTCGATCCGGGCAGGGGCAGTTACAATGACACGGAATATTCGCGGGCGCGGCTGCACAATTATCTGACGATCGACGATGCTGGACCTGTCGCAATTAACAGAGCGTATTATTCAGATGCTTACCGCAGCCGCGTGATCGGTGCCGCCCCAGAGATGTCCCGGACGAAGACCGGCGGTATTCTGCGCAGCGAAGGTTTTGATCGCCTCAGGGGCGTTGGGGCAGTAGAGCGCGAATGGCGTTTTCTGGAAGACCGGGTTGAGATTGTCGACCGGGTGGCCGGGTCTGGAAAACATCGCGTACAGCGACGGTTTCATACGATGGCAGACAGCAGGGAAACCGTTACCGGGGCGACACTGGAATTCGACGGGGCGATGTATGACGTGTCCTCTGACTGCCAGCCCACCGTTACAGAATCAGCCGGTTATACTGAGTATGGCCGGGCGCACCCTGGTCATCAGATACTGTTTGACCAGACGGTATCGCTCCCGTTTGAGAGCGTCACCACGATCGCTCGCCTCTGATCCGCAGGACGCCGACCGGCAATTTTCGGGTCTTTAAAGTTAAGGGTCGACGTATATCGAAAACTTGTTAAAAGGGGCGCTAATATCATCGGGCTAACATTAATTTCACAACATTAATTTCATTTTGACGATGTCATCTTTCAGTGCGACAGAGTTTTTACGTTCGGACATTGGCCGGGCGGCTCAGAAATATTTCGTGGTCGGGGCAACCTGCGCGCTTATCGACTGGGCTCTTTTTGCGCTGCTGTTGTACGGTCTGGATGTGCACTATCTTTTGAGTGGTGCGATATCGTTCTTCGTTTCAACAGGCGCTAACTATATTCTTTCTGTGCGATTTGTATTTGGCGTCGGTCGGAGAAGTAGACGCCAGCGCATCCTGCTTTTGTGCGCAGTTAGCACTGCCGGAATCGCTTTTAATCTGGGCTTGTTGGGCGTCGGTATTGACGTGCTGGGTGTCCACCCGATGATTGCGAAAGTATTCGCCACCGGGGTGGTTTTCGGCTGGAATTTCCTGCTGCGATATTTTTTCGTGTTTCAGAAGTGATGGGCCAGCCGGAATTGAAGCAGCGCACCGGCACGCTTGCCGCCTTTCTGCTGTGGTTATGGATATTGACGATTTTCGCGGTCTACATGCAGAACTATGTCGATCCGATCAGGTTGATGTTTCGCGCCTTGCTTGGCTGACATCGTATAAATTGCAGTTCCCATGGACATAGTCTTTTCAAGTGTCATGCTTTGCGCATTGACGGCGGCCTGTATGGGGTTTGGCGGCGTTTTTCTGCGTGTGTCGGGATTGGGCAACGCCACAGAAAACTGGGCTGAGAGTTACAGTCTCGGGTTCCTGATGGGCACCGGCTTTATAGGCTGGATATTGTTCTTCTTCGGTATCGCAGGTGTTTTTACCCCGGCTGTTTTCTGGTCCCTTGCGGCGGTGGGGATAGCGCTGCTGGCGATTACCGGCCGTGTATATGGTAACGTTGGAGTTCCGCAGAACTATCCGTTGAGACTGACGGCGTTGTTGTTTGTTCTGATGGTTACGCTGGCATTCGATTTTGTCGAGGGTATTTCGCCGCCCGCCGATGCGGATACACTTGCCAGTCACTTCGCTTTCCCCAAACAGTTTCTGTTGGCAGGACAAATAGATTTTGTTCCGCGCGCCGTTACCGGTGCGATACCGATGCTATTCCATCTGACCTACGCGGCCGCGCTGGGTATGGGTGGAGAGTTGACGCTCACGTTGTGGGCGATGATTACCGGTTGGTCGGCGGGGCTGTTGGTTTTTGGCATTGCCCGCAGGTTTGCCGACAGTGCAGGCGCTCTGGCACTGGCAATTTTATTCCTCACAACCCCTGCGGTTATTTACGGGGGTGGTAGCGGGCAGGTTGAAACGCCGAGTGCGGCAATAGCGCTTGCTTCTGCATTTGCACTTGTCGTCGGTCGCGAAACCGGGTCCTGGCGCATTCTCGCGGTTGCCGGGATGCTGGCCGGTTTCTTTGTCGGGGCAAAATATTTCGGATTGATTTTCGCCGGGGCTGCAGGACTTGTTCTTCTGTTTCATCGGCGGGGAATCGGGTTTGCCGCGGTATTTGGCGCTGCGGTGTTTGTTGCAGGCTGCCAATGGTATTTCTGGAACTGGTGGCATACTGGCGACCCGGTTTTTCCGAGCCTGTTCCTTCTGCTTCAGTTGCCTGACACGTCATTCTGGACAGCGGACTATTCAGAATATCACAAGGCAATTTATGCGGTTGCCGAAACACCCCTGGACCGGACGATAGCCAACTGGCTGCTTTATCCGGTCTACGCGACATTCGACACGGTCGCGAAGTTTGAAAGTGGCCGGACAGGCTTGGGTATATTACTGGCTTTGCTCTTGCCGTTGACCTTCACTGGCGCTTTATGCAGACAGTTTCGAGACCGGCAGACTATTATTTTTCTGGCTCTTGGCGCCATATTCTTCACTGTCTGGTTTGCAAGCGGCACGACACAGCGGGTCCGGCATCTTCTGCCCGTCTACCCGATAATTATGATCGCGTTCTACGCGCTGGCGCTCAAAGCGTCCGAAAAATTCAAACTGGTCAGACCGTTCGCCGCGGCCGTGGCTCTTGTGCTGATTGTGCAGCTCGGCGGGCATGGGCTCTTTGCTGCTAACTACGCGAGATATAATTTTAGTAGTGAAAGCCGTGAGGCATTCCTGGAGCGCAATATCCAGAGCGCTAAAGCCGTGTTCTGGATTAACAAAAATTTATCCTCTCAGGACCGTGTTGGTTATACCGCCCGGGGGATTTCCTATCTGTTCGAAATCCCGTCGTTTATGCTGCATCCGATTTCTCAGGCTGTCATCGATTTTCGGCCAACAACCAGCGATGCGCCGAAATTTATCGCTCAGTCGATGAAACAGAACATCAATTATTTCCTGCTGAGTGAGCTATGGTATCGGCACGATAAGGCAGATCACATTGGGTCGACTCGAATGACGACGGCACTTATCGATACGGGATGCCTTTTGAAGGTTAAGACCTTTTCGGTGTCAGGAATCGCGTCCCGAACTTTGGCGCAGGTTGGCAGCAAATCCAGCACGACAACGACGTCGCTTTTCAAATTGCAACCGGCGCTTTGTCCGATCGAACCTGACAATAATCCGCTGCAAAAATGAGCGTGCCGACTGCTTGAGGGGACTTACTGCCCGGGGACTCTATCTAATTCTTAGCAGGTCTCTTATGATTGGTAGCCGCCTTTCAGGCATTGGGTCTGATACAATGGGTTTTCTGGTGACGGTGCCGAGCAGGTACCTGCCTTTGGTGCAATGTGATCTGCGTACGTAAGACTAACTAATGGACATAGAAAAAAAGTCGATTGCGGTAATTGGTGGTGGCCCTGCCGGATTGACCGCCGCGTATCAACTCGCAAAGAGCGGTGTCAGGGTCGCGGTCTTCGAAGCGGGCGATTCCGTCGGCGGAATGGCGAAGACAGTCCCTTTGTGGGGGCAATTGGTGGATCTCGGGCCGCACCGGTTTTTCAGCAGTGATCCCCGGGTAAATAGCGTCTGGCTGGATGTCATAGATGGCCAATACAGCATGGTCAGTCGCCTTACCCGGATTTATTACCGCAAAACGCTGTTCGACTATCCGTTAAAAGCGTTCAACGCGTTGTGGGGGCTCGGGTTTATCGAGGCGACGCACTGCGTTCTTAGTTTCGCCAGAGCCAGGGTGTTGCCTGACAAGCACGAGAAGACCTTCGAATCATGGGTTTCCAATCGATTCGGCCGGCGCCTCTTCAGTATTTTCTTCAAAGCCTATAGTGAGAAATTATGGGGGATATCATGCCGGGAGCTGGATGCTGATTTTGCCGCGCAGAGAATCAAGAAACTCTCGTTGTCGGAGGCGATCAAGTCTGCACTTTTTCGGTCCAACAGCAAAAAACACAGAACGCTGATTGACGAATTTGCCTATCCGCATGGGGGGGCCGGCGCTGTTTACGGCCGAATGGCGGAGAAAATTCGCGAATTTGGGGGTGAAATCCACCTAAATACGCCTGTAGATTCCGTGGTGCCTGCGGCATACGAAGAGGCTCAGGCGAAATTGACGTTGGTCGATGGAACCGAGTTTGCCTTCGATCATATCATTTCTTCAATGCCGATTACCACTTTAGTCGGTCGAATGAGCCCGCCTGAAAGCGTTGCGAGGCATGCCAATGCCCTGCGCTTTCGCAATACGATTCTCGTGTATCTGAAAATTGCCGGAGACAGCCCGTTCCCGGACCAGTGGATCTACGTTCATTCGAATGAGATGAAAACGGGTCGAATTACGAATTTTCAGAACTGGGTGCCCAGCATCAATAACGGGATAAATGATACGATTCTCTGTCTTGAATACTGGTGCTATGACGATGAGGAAATCTGGACGCAGGACGACGATTCGCTGGTCGCTATAGCGACCAGCGAAATATATAAATCGTCGCTGGTCGCAGACGGGTCGGTACGCGAAGGCAAAGTGATTCGTGTGCCCAAATGTTACCCGGTCTATTCGATTGACTACCGGGAACACCTGGAACCGGTCCAGGAATTTTTGTCCAAACAGAAAAAACTGTCGGTAATCGGTCGATACGGTGCATTCAAATACAACAATCAGGACCACAGTATCTTGATGGGCCTCCTTGCTGCAGAGAATATCGTCGATGGCAGTGAACACGACCTTTGGGCGGTGAACACTGACGATGAATACCAGGAATCGAGCCGGATCACTGCGACCGGTTTGAGCTGTGCTGATTCGGACGCAGACTAAACCTTTTCAGACAATTTTCCCGCGCAGGAATCGGTTTGTCCGATTTGTACAAAATTAGCATTCGCCGGTACTGCAGTGTTGGCGTAAAACAATCTGTCATGAAACACGGGAATCTTGTCACTTGGCTTCCAGTATGGCTTCGCTAAATCGATTTTCCGGTCCGACTCAGACGATCGGCCTCGTCGCATTTCTAATGCCCTTGCTGACGGTCTATGTGCCTTTGGCTTTCGCGGTGATTTTGCCGGTGGGTGCGGTTTTGGCGCTCATTTCGAGAGCAACCAGCAGCATGCCGGTATTCCGTTTCGACAGGTTGCCAACAATCCTGATTTGCGGGTTCCTGCTATTCGCCGGAGCAAGTGCGCTGTGGTCTTTTGCGCCGGACCTGGCGGTCGATAAAATCACGCGAACGGCTGCCGCCGTGATAGCCGGTCTGGTTTTTATAACAGCTATAAAGGGCCTGGACGCCGGGGAGGCAAAGCGCGTCTCTTCCTGTTTTCTTGCAGGGATGTGTCTTGCTCTGGTCCTGATAATGATAGAGAGAATCTCAGGTGGTGTTCTGCTCCGGTTCAATGCAACCGATGATCTTCAGAACATGTTCCTGAACCAGTTCAACAGACCCTTGTCGGTCCTGTCGGTCCTGATATGGCCGGCGGTCGTTATTCTGTCGCGGCGGCATTGGCTTCTGGCGCTTGCAGCAGTATGTGCCTTCGCTGCGGGTCTGCCGTTCTTTATTAATACCTCTGCGTTTGCATCCCTTTTTGTGGGGGGATTTATCTTCGTCGTGGTTTATATGCTTCCGAAAGTCGGCCCCATGACTGTCGGCTTGATCATGGCGGCTGCCGTGGTTTTGGCGCCGACAATTGATCACACTCTTCCACCACCCAAAAAACTGTTCGAAACACTCAACCTGCCGCGATCAACCTATCACCGGCTGGTGATATGGGATTTTACAACCCAACGAATCGCGGAACGTCCTGTTCTGGGTTGGGGCTTCAATACATCCCGTGCGATGCCCGGAAGTCAGACCAATCTTGATGTCAGCGAGAAGGCTCTCCCTCTGCACCCCCATAACGCCGCTCTTCAATGGCGGCTTGAGCTCGGAATTCTCGGGGCGCTGTTCGGTGCGGCGATTGTTCTGGTCTCTACTGATATGGCGAGGCGATATGCTGCCGACAGGGTCGCCCGGGCGGGAGCCGTCGCATCGATCGGTGCA